>Ga0126342_10002085_pt1 | contig 30285 bp, 27 predicted proteins | sample Cyp1metagenome_FD_92528 | JGI IMG/M metagenome (GOLD analysis project Ga0126342, IMG submission 92528) | Coral microbial communities from Lord Howe Island, Old Settlement Bay, Australia - Cyphastrea 1 metagenome | ecosystem: Host-associated > Invertebrates > Cnidaria > Coral ...
GGACGAGGAGGACGAGGAGGACGACGAGGAGGAGGAGGAGAGGAGATGAGGAGGAGAGGAGAGGAGAGGAGGAGCAGGCAACTGACATAAAATCTAACAACCCTCACCTGGCAGGTGGGGAAATAGAAAAAATGATTTCGAATTTGATGAACCCTTCTTAAAGTAAAATAGTGCCAAAAACTGGATTTCGAAGCTTTCCCCCAATATTCCAATGAACACCTTAATAATGAAAATAGAAAATAAAATTTGCGAGATGGGGACCTAATGAAAAACCTCCAAGTGGCAATCTATGTTTATTAATGGGGGGTTGAACCCATTGTTTCACCATCCTGTTCTCCTATTGATTCTCAATTACCACAATTAAGAATCCAACTGTGCCCAACCAAAATAAGGTTCTGTGGTATACCCAACAGCCGCAATGTTTTATTTTTACAAATCGTTCTGAAGCGTGCTGAAAAGCCAAGCGCTGGAAACACCTCAGCTGGGTTTCCGTGAATTAAACGGGCACAAATCCTGTTGAACCTGAACTGGCTCTGCACCAAAGCCTCCCAGACCTTCTCCGGAACCTTCTCCGGAACCCTGTTGAACCTGACCTGGCTCTGCACCGAAGCCTCCCAGACCTTCTCAGCTTCTGACCTTCTCCGGAACCTTTTCCGGAACCCTGTTGAACCTGACCTGGCTCTTGCCCCGAGACCTTCTCCGGAACCTTCTTCGGAACCCTGTTGAACCTGACCTGGCTTTGCATCAAAGCTTCCCAGACCTTCTCCGGAACCTTCTCCGAAACCCTTTTGAACCTGACCCGGCTCTGCACCGAAGCCTCGTTGAAGGTGACCTGGCTTTGCACCAAAGCCTCCCAGACCTTCTCCAGAACATTCGGAACCTTCTCTGGAACCTCGTTGGACCTGACCCGGCGCCTGCACCAGTGCACACCGGAGCTATTCTGGGCTGACGACCCCATTAGCTTATGCTGTCGGGGAAAAAACCGGAAGTGCCACATCAATCCTTTATTTGGGGGAGTTTTAGTTAATAGGAAGAAGGGATTAGTAACCGCCAAAAGCTGAACATATATTGTACGTTATTTTCCAGCTAAGGTTCATCAATCCACCAGAAACTGCGAATCCATTGGGGCTCCTGGTTTTTTTTTGGTAAATGGCTGCCCGCAACGCAACGTCCAAGGAAGGGCAACATGTCCTGTCCGCTGTTCTGCGGCAGGAGAAACAAGGACGTCGGGCAGGTGGAGGCCGACAGATTGGAGGTGGACGCGTGGTGAACCTGCAAGACTGGGCCAAGATGTTGACATTGGTGGATGATAAGCATGTGAAGGCCGGGTGAAAGAAGTGGTTACGGTTATATATTTATTTTATATATTTATATATTGTATATATAAAGTTATATATTAATAATATATAATGTAAAAATTGTAAAGTGAATGTGGTAAAGCCAAGGATAGACTAGAATACTGTATTCAATTATCACAATAAATCTACTTTACACCACCCATTTTTGGTGCAATAGGGGATTGTTTGCTGCGATAGGCAAAGTCTTGAGGTTGACTGCAATAGTCAAAACCTTCAGTTTCATCCCTCCAATCAACCTTTATTCTTGTAGTCTTGCGGCTTTGTTTTGAGTCCCAATCCCTATTATTGTTGTCCACTTTCCCCTTATGGTATATGCACAACACATTTCTGCACTTGTTGGTGCAGGCAGTCTATCGTGCAGTGCGCATGGACCTCTGTGACTGGCAACGCTCCGCCTCGATTGGGAGTAACAATGATGAGGAGTTAGCACTCAGCACCTGTGGTTGGATGTTGATGACCTCAGTTCCCATACTGTGGATGGGCCAGCGAAATCCTGCACCAGTTGACTCTTAGTTTTTCCATGTTTTTCCCATTATTTATAAGGTTTCAACCATCCTTTTGGTGCAGGATTTCGCAACCATCCATGTATCATCATGTATCATCGGTATGTTAGGAGACACCCAACTGGTCGACTTAAGTGCCCAATGTTACCTGGGTTGATGATCCTCATTTGGAGGTTGAAGCCAGCTAGTAGATATCATCATTACCTCCAAAAAGATAGAACATATATATTTATGCCACTAACACTACGCACCTTAATAGGATTTGGATTAAAAAACCATATTTTACGTGTATTTTTTTAGGGACTTGCTAGTAATAGTACTACTAGTAGTGTCATCCCTCCAAGTAACATAGACCTTCCAACTAGGGGGTTGGAAGATTAGTTTCCACTAAAAACTGGCTACTTTCAAGGGTCAAACTGTTAGTTTACTGGAGGGGAAGCATCATTTTGCGCACATTTTTTGGCGTGGAAACTCCTGGCTTAGGCAACAAGTTCGGGCAGGAGCACATCGGAGTGGACAGCTTAGCTCGCTTCTTCACGCATGTGCAGCGAGTCTGGCCCCCACCATCTCTCCAACAGGTGAGAACAGTTGACCTGGTGATTAATGGTGATTAATGGTGATTAATGGTGATTACCCTTCAGTAGTCAAACATGGCAACCGAAACTGCTCCGTTTAGTTGTATTCTCCCTTAAGTTTTCCCCTATCTTCCAGTGGATTTCCAATTGCCACGTTTGATGGAGGGTAATCCCCCAAATATGAATATTCATCCCATGCCCCATAATCATGTTATAGGGGATTGTAAGCAACAATATGAAGAAACCTTATAGGGACCCAAGATGGTTGGTGAATGGCGGTGATACTCCCCTTCTATCCCAGTAAATTTCATCAATATCATACCCCCCATGATATCTCCTGTCTTCCTGGCTTTTGAACACCAACGTGGCGTCAACAGGTGCAACGTTTGCTGTTGCGCCTGCCAACGCCGTTGGCGAAGGAGCAGAGTTTGTCCCTTGAGGCCTTCGCTCAGCTGCTGTGCTCTCCGGGGAATGCCCTGGCAGATCCGGCCAAGAGGTCGTTGTTCCAAGACATGACGCAGCCGCTGGGCTCTCTCTCTTTTTGTGTCATTGTTTATCATTTTTATCCCTTGGAAATGGAAAGACCGTGATGGTATGGGAGGATGATACAAGTTGACACAACATATTATATATATATATAATTAATTATAATTAATTATATATATATATATGTATATATGTGTTTGATTTACATAGATTTATGCGATATGTTGATTTTATTCGATTTGGCAACACCGATCAAAACTTAGCCGAAGGCCACTCTTCGCCTATTTTGTCGATACCTCCCACAACACCTACCTGGAAGGCTGGATTTGGAAGAGTATTGTATTTGATTATGTCAACACCCACAAGTTTGACTTTGAATTTCCAGTTTATTCATAGAATTCTATACCATAGTTTCTTATGCACACACCGTATTCACACTGCATGTTTGCCGAATACATAACATATATCTTGGGGCTCAACATGTGCAAGGCGGTCCCTGCAGTTAGAAGTTGTTGTTTTTTCAAAACAAAAACATGAGCTAGTCCGATTCAATAAAAGAACCATTTGTATAACCTATGCATAAAACGCCTTAGCTAAGTAAATAGCATCTTTACCATCCATTTCTATCCACATCGTAAATTCACATTATATTTACTTGAACAGACACCTACCCCGTGGTAATTTAACGTAGCTATATAAAATCAGCAGTTTGAATAGGTAAAACATTGAACAAAAGGTGCCATGCTTATCAATTTTCAATGGCAAACTGTTACATTGCCACGGTTTATATCTAGAATTTATATGTCACATGTCTATATCATATGTGATCCCGCATATGCCACCATTATATCACCATTTTACTTGGTGAACTCCGATGAATTTCACCTCGCATCATATGAGTAAACTCTGATAGGATGATAGGCAGGGATCAATATTGTTGGTTTATGTTGGTGACATTCCCCTGATATCCCCCGTAAATCACCGTTAAATCCCAAGAAATCACCAAGAAAAACACCATTATCACGATGAAATCCCCAGAAATTTGAAATCACCAATTTCATCACCATGACGTGAGCCTTTTTCTCGAAAAAAACCTGACAGGCAATCAACTGAGCAGCCGCTCCAGCGTCCTCCGCTACGTGGAGGTCCTACGCGCGGGCTGCCGCTCGGTGGAGGTGGATGTTTGGGACGGCGCTGATGGGGAACCCGTGGTGAAGCATGGCTATACCGTGACCACCGAGATCCTGTTCCAGGCCGGGAGTAGGGACGGCGCTGGAGGTTTCTTCCGGCAGTTGGATGGCATTTGAATCATGGAAAATTCATTGAAGAATTGAGGATTACTAATACTATGGGGATGAAAGGTGGTTGAAGGATGTTGAAGGGGATTAATGGTAAAGTTCCATAGTTTTTTTGGGCATATATAATTGCGCTTCGTGTTTTTGGCCAAGAATCATGTTGATCTTTGAATAATGCAAATTCACAGTACATATCAAGTTTGTCCCCAACATTCATGATATTCACTTTGATTGACTTTCATTTGGTGATACCACCGCCTATTTCAGGCGGACAACTGGACGGTCCGCAGAGAGCGTAAATAAAGACGGAGTGTCCTCAGTCGCAGTGAAAAATCCCCGGATATGTCAAGTGGTATTTGAGATCCATGGTCATCAATATCTTCACGTTGGGTTTAGAGGCATTGTTCAGTGACCAGTCGAGAGGGTTCAACATATTAAGATGGAGATCCCTGGATAAAAGTTGGTTTCCTACCAATCCGATTACAGTATAATTACTATATAGTTCTAATATGTTCTAATCATAAACCTTATGGTTGCCCTCTGGTAATCAAATGTGACAACAGACAATGTCAGAAAATCAATTGTTTAAATATATTTAAATCATTTATAGTCGATTTCCCATTGAAACATATTAAAACCCCTATCTATCAGATATTTTCCAGCCATCGGGGTGCAGGATGTGATCCAAGCGATAGCGGATCACGCCTTTGTGGCCTCGGAGTACCCGGTGATCATTTCCATTGAGCAGCACTGCTGCGCCCTGCAACGCGTGCGACAGGCGCAGATCATGTCGGAAGTGCTGGGGGATCAGCTGTTGAGGCCGCCCTGGGACGACCTGGCTATATTTAGCCTCTGGTAATTTAACATAGCTATTGAAAATGGCCATTTATAGTGAGTTTTCCCATTAAACATGGTGATTTTCCATAGTTATGTTAGTTTACCAGAGGGTAGCTGTGCATTTTTTGGGAAAGTTGTTATGTTCGATGCAGTGGGAGGGAGCGGTTCGGAGCGGTTCGGGGCACTCATAGATTTTCTGAGACATCCAGGGCAATCACTAAATCGGATTTTTCGGGAGCGAAGCACATCAAGGATGAACAGCGGCAACAAATTGATCCGTCCCACTGGTTCGATCTTTCTCCCTGGTCCGCCCGGCATCGCTTCCTTGTGAAATCATCCCTGGGATGTTGCGAACGCTGCCGGCGGCCCTTGCCGGTGTATGACCGATGCGTGGCACTTCCCACGCGCAAGTTGTTGCAGAAATTGGTGGAGAGAGAGGTCATTGATGGTGATGGCTCACCTGCAGCTTCACCCCGTTCACCCACCTCGCATGAAGCTGTTTATCCCTGGTTTGTGGCGTCAGGGACTGCAGCTAAGGTGCAGAAGTTGGAGAAGAGCATTGGTCAAGATCTCCTTTGTTCTTGGACATCTGAACACTTGTCCAGAGTCTATCCCGAAGGTACCCGCATCAGCTCCGGCAATGTGGATCCCATTCCCATGTGGCTTTCGGGTGTCCAGATGGTAGCCTTGAACTACCAAACTTCTGATACAGGTCTCTTGCTGAATCAGGGACTCTTCCGACACTACAATGGCAGTTGTGGCTATGTTCTGAAGCCATCATTCATCCCCAGCATTCGAAGTGCCACCAAACTCTGGCTGCGGATTTGTTGTGGCCATCGGCTACCACGTCCCGATGAACCCGGAACAGCTGAGGTGAGTTCTCCCATGGTCTCAGTGGCATTGCACCCTGGGGGCCAGGTCTCACAGACCCCTGCCGTCCAGCAGGACGGCTACCACCCAGTCTTCAACCATTCAGTGGTGCTGGAGATTTCGGACAGCGCCTTGCATATCCTGACTTTTGAAGCGCCTTGGTTGCAAAATAAAGGTTTGAGTAGATACTTGAAGATATCAATATAATGAACAAGCGTGCGTTGATCTTGTTTTGTGTGCGGTGATGCAAGATCGATTTAAACTTCTAGGTGTGTTGCGATTTCAGGTGATTTTAGGATCTATATAAGGCCTTCCAACGTCCAAGAGTTTCCGCACAGACTCAGGTCTTCGATAAAGGAAGAGCCATGGCGAGCAGCGCCCTGAATCTTGACGCGGTCAGAGAGGGCTATCGTTGGTTGGCCCTGCAGAATCCCCAGGGTCATAGCATCCCTCGGTGCGGTTTGCTGGTGAAAGTTCAATTTCTGGATACTGGTGATATTTCCTCAGGGCTGCAAAGTTCCAGCCCCACTCTGCGCTGAGCAATGCTTAGCGGCTCAGCTTAGCAGCTTAGCAATTTCGCTTAATTTCGCGTTGGATGATTGGCGTGGATCATGCTGACTTTCAGGTTTGAAAGATACAGAATATATATATATATATATATATTATATATATATATGTACTGTAATATGTGTATATAATATAATTATATATATAATGTGTATATATATATACTTTATATGTACTAGTATATGTAAATATTTATGTATATACGTGTTTGAATATGTATGCAGCGCCAAATGGTATGGCCACCTGGCAACCATGTCTTTTTCACCCAAACTGTCACCAATATTTCAAACATGTTGCTGTTTGGCAAGTAGCATTGCGATCTGTGCGGCTAAAGTGTTGTGTGCACCGAAGCTGCGGCAAAAAGCGATCAGTGGCTGATGGACCAATGGAGCCCTTCCCAATATTAGTTGCAATGCTGTTTGAGACCGTCAATGTGAGAATCATGGGGGCCTGACATAATCTGACATAGTGCCTTGTCACAAAGCAACCTGCGGAACCGCAGGCCTACGATATTCTGCCAGACATGGACAGACTGGGGGAGTGGTCGAGATGGTCGAGCCATTAGGTACAATCAAACCGGAATCAAAAGTATCAGCCCCTTGTTCTACCCGGCAATCTGAAACATGATTTTAACCTGGCAATGAAACATATGCATACATATGCAATGTATGGACCTAGAAAGGAAGATCCTCTGACTACATGGCATTTCCAGCTATATATGTAGCCATTCTTGATTACTAGAGGAAACAGTTCCAGGTTCCAGTTTTTGATCCCTGGAGCTGGTCTACTGACCACCATTTAGCTCTCCGGAAGCTGGCTCATAGATGGTCATAGTTAATATCAGTTCATATACCATAATATATCATGATATATAATGATAATATATATATATATATATCATAATAAACCATAAATAGGCTTTGAATATCCACATTGGGTGGTTTAAAACTTGACGCAGGAAGCTTCCAAAGCTGGAGCTTTGGCAAGCAAAGTCTTGAACCAGGTTGCCACGGGGCGATTCTGATGGTGAAACGGTGAATCCAGCGAGTTGCCAAGGTTGTCATGGTGAAACCTATGGAACATCTCTGGTGAAATATCTAGACATGGTGTTTTTCAATGTGTTTCATGTTTTGTTGCCATATCTATGATAGATTATGGCTATTTGTTTACAGAAGGGTATATATTCCATATTTATCCATGATTCATAGGATAGCGATTTATAGTTTTTTTTTTTTTTTATGGACCCATTTGGGAATATGATCGGGTGTGAAGAACCAGGGGTGCCATGCTGCTTGAAAAGGAAGTACTGCTTGGTGGTTTGGAACAGTTTTTTATTTTCCACTTTTCCATAGATTGGGAATTTCATCATCCCAACTGACGAACTCATATTTTTCAGAGGGGTAGGTCAACCACCAACCAGAAGTAACATCTATTTAAAGTCGGACTCATCAGTCTCCATGCGAAGGACATGACCTGGGATACGCTTCAAATGTCTATCCGGGCCAGTGCCTTAGTCTCCCACATGTGGATTGCTCTGAAAATTCACCCCCGAAATCATCCTAAATCCATTGGTTGATCATCATTCCCATATTGTCCCCTGTGCAAAGTCGCAGTTGGATCAATTTGCTGTGTAACTCCTCCATTTTCAGAGGCGCTCTCAGGTTGCTTTCAATCAGTTTTTGCCACCTCGAGGTCGAAAATTTGGTGCCAGCCTTGAAACCGGATGGCCAGGTGCAGTTCCTTCGTGCTCAGGTGAGCCGCGGAAAGTTGGGGCCTGGTGGATGTGGATTTTTTCGGAGCAGTTGAAACTTCAAAAATCTGGAGATCTAACAGATCGGGAGGATTTTGGGCGGATTCTTGGATGTTGCATGGCAATTTGAAGCATCAATGTTTGCCTACTGTTCATTAACAGATGTAGAAATTGTGGATCTTCCGTGTCTACTAGTATGTGAATTAACAGTAAGGTCCATGGCGATCCGGAGAATGATCCAAAATAAAGCAGTAGAAGACATGGAGGGGAACAGGCATTGACCTTCGCCCTGATTGATTCACCCCTTTGTATCTCCTGCACCCAGTGGTGCTGTCCATTTGGATTCAGCGGTAGGAAGTCGTATGGGTGCCTCCATCGTTTGTGGAGATACTCCCGGCGGACTTCCTGACGTGAAGGACTCAGCTTTGCTGCAGGTATTACAGGGCGCAAGAAAACAGATGTATGGAACACGCAGGACCCAAAAAGCAGTATGTATGGAACAGGGAATGACCAAGACTCTACAAATCAACCATGAAAACTCTACAAAACAAATTTGTCCGTCCTATCATGTCCTACGGTATCTTTGGCGGTGCCATACATACTTGGGAACCGCTTGTTCTTTGGGTCAGTGATTCACCCTCCCCTTTTGCGGCAAGTCGGGCAAGCTTCAGGTCGTGGCTCGGTTGTGCCCCAATTGCGGCAGATCAGATCGGCAAAGCGGTTTGGCATCCACTTTGGCTCTCCCTGCGCCCACGGCTCAGCAATTCCCCTATGGATTTGAGGAAAATCTTAAAGGAACCCCCAAGGTTTTTCCCCAAATATGGAGGGGGTCCCGTAATTTTATAATTTTATCATATTTTATCATGCAATGAATTCTGGGTTGAATATGTTGAATCAAGCTGAATCCTTTTCTTGGTCGCATGAAGGTCAGATTGATGCAAGAATGCTGGAGCTGCGAAGAAAGCAACTGGAGGCCATACATGTGAAGTGTGGTTTTCTGATGGTCTTCCCATTTCGCGGTAACTATCCATCACGTTTTTTCATAAAATTGGCTTGTCATTAGTATATAACCTCCACAAATTTGGCCCATAGGCAAGTGATGTTGACATGAACATGTCCAACCAGTCCAGGCCGATTTTTAGAGGGACTTAGTTGGCCTCTGTTGATTTCACAATATTTAGGCCAAGTTTATAGATGATTGATTATTACTTATTTGGTCCTTACCTAAATTCTATAGATGATTATCTTAATTATTGCTGACCTATTAAATGGTGATGTTCTATTGATTATTTTATTTATTGCTTATTATACTAGTTGGTGGTTTCAAATATTTTTTATTTTCCATTTCATATATCGGATGTCATCCTTCCCATTGACGAACTCATATTTTTCAGAGGGGTAGGTCAACCACCAACCAGATCAGTTAGCAAGGAGCCAAGTCGCGCCATGCCATCGCTCCAGTCGGCCCTACGGATCCAAGAGAAGCCGGCGGCGATGGCGGTGAAGTTACTGGCGGCGCTGGGACTTTGGGTCTGGCTCCCGGTGTCAGAAAGCTGGCAGATATGGCTGGCCAGTTGAGATATGGCTGGCATAGTCACATTGGATCATGGGAATTTTGCAAATCTAGAGTTTTCTTGAAAAAGACATGTTTATAGATGATCTTCCATTATTTTCCTGGCTGCTATAAATCTCCATGTATTGGCAATTTTCCCATTAAAAACACCATATGTATAGTTGATTTTGCGATCAAATCCCGCATGTATAGATGTTCCCATATTTTCCCATTAGAACTTAGAACCTAGAACCTCCGTTTAAAAATTATAGTAGTTTTCCCCGCATGTTCCCACACTTTTCCCATTTCAACAGGTTGAAACCAAGGACCACCGAGGTAGGCCTTCGCTCATGGCGAGGCCAGCCCCATGGAGTGTGCCAACGGCGTGCCGGCTTCGACTCCAACCACGGTTGGTCCAAGGCGAAGGGTGGGTGCAGTGAGGAACCAGCTGGAACTGGGAATGTGGGTAAAACAATGCCATAAACCACCCATGGCTGGGAATGGTTGATTCCACCTATATATATATATATATATGGTGAATGTTGATGACTGGGGGATGGTAAACATGGCATTGTTTTAGCCGCACTACTATAGTTTATGGCCACTTACTATGGTTAATCAATAAATGTTAATAAACTATAGTTAACTATGATTTACCATGGTTTATGGCTATTATAAAGTACCTATACCCTCCAAGTATCCATCAAGATGGGTCAAAGAGGTGGGTGCCTGGAGGTACCTGGAGGTACGTGGAGGGTCTAGTTGCATGAAGAGAACATATGGATCTCTCTCACCCCTTGACATGTTGATGGTTTATCCATCAATATGTCATGATCAGTTTTGGGCATCCACCATTTTTTCCGACACAAGCACATCAAAGATTTTGATCTTGATCTTGAGTCAATCATTAAGGTGACCATAGGTGGCCTGAAAATCTCGCCCAGGCCTAAGGGTCAAGTTCAACCGGGTGCTCTTCAGGCCTGGAGCCGGGATGAAATCACGTATTTGGGACCATGGAATGGGGCTGTTTAGTATTAGGGGGATGGGATTATTGGACAGTCCAGCATTTTTTGAATGACTGAGTGGCAGTACCCTGTGAAATTTGGTGGCTTTCCCTTGCTGCCTTTGGTCGCCTGATGTGAGGCAACTACCCGTGATGCCGGGCGAGAGGCCTGCGAAAGGGATGCAGGGACGACTGAACTCAAAACAAAATCTTAAGATCCACTTCATTCGTTCCCTAAACCAAATTAATTACAATAATCCCTCCTTAACATCCTTATCATTTGAACCCAAAGTTATAGCAATAGCAGCAATAATGAACAGATCCACCACTTCCTATCAGGGTGTTTGATTGGGATGTATTCATCCTACCTTGATCTCGCAGGCTTGGGTGCCTCGACTGCCAATGGTGCAGACCTGGCCAGTGGGCATCTTAGATAGTCAAGTTTTTACTGGATTCTTCGGTGTTTTTTCTCTCAGAGATGCCTTTTTTTAAAGAACATATCCATACAGGGTGATTTCATAGGCATATAATTCATGGGAAAAGAATGGGATGTATCATCATAAACCATGTGATGTTTAGTTCAAAGATGTTTCAGTTGACATTCCCATTGATCAATGCCCATGGTACATCCAGAGACTATATGCAGACGTGCGTCAAGATTGAGGCACCCTACAATGGATGGTCAGGTCAATACACAAAATAATGCCCAAGTCTGTGATTAATTTGGGCCTTACGTACCAAATGTGTTTATGTTCCATATGGTTTTCCTGTTGGATATTGCAGTATGTTGGGGTTCCATATCATTCTATGTGAAATTTGGGTGGTGCTAATTTTGAATTATTGAAATGATCCGAGGGACAACCTGCAGGAAGCCATGTGTTTTCTTCCATCCAAGATAGGGTTTGCACGGTTTCCTTGGCGTTTTCCTTCCAACCAGACCAATGATTGACCCAAATAATCCTACTGTTCGATAGCCTTGACATCCCCGACAATGTACAATATAATTTATTTCTTTATTTATTTTATTTAATGCATATGTATTTTGTTGCTTCAAAATAACATGGTACATATGATAGAATTCGGTAGATATCGCATGATCTCACTCCAAAACGGTCATCGCTCTGGGAACCCAGGTCTTTTGGACCGCACGGCAGGAAGTCGTGGCCGCTTCCTCTGTCCACTGGCCAGATGAAAGCTGGTCGCAGCTGTCACCTGCAGCCCGGGTCCCAGGATGAAACCGCGGTGGTGCAATTAGAATGGGATACTGTGATCATTATACCCTCTGGTTATGTCAAAATAGCTATTGAAAATGGCCATTTATAGTGGATTTTCCCATTAACAAATGGTGATTTTCCATAGTTACGTTAGTTTACCAGAGGGTACTGTGATCATTATAATTAAAATCGTTACTCTCTGGTAAACTAACATAGCTATGGAAAATCGCCATTTGTTAATGGGTAAATCAACTATAAATGGCCAATTTCAATCGCTATGCAAGTTTGCAAGAGGGTAATCATCATTAAATATGTTCAAAATCAGAACACGTATCAAAATCATTATTGTATAAATATGATGATTGATTGTGGTTGTTTTCTTCTTATGGGATACGGAATTATCATGGGATTATTATGGGGTATAATTGGGGTATAGTGGGATATTCATGGAATATGATGGATATAATAGTGGCACATAATGGGATGTTGCTGGAAATATGATGGATATAATGGGGATAGTATGGAATATACCGTAATCTGAATGAAGTATAATGACCTCACGTTCTGACGACACTGGAATGATCGTTTTTTTTGGCGAATCATCCCCAGAAGGCATTCGTTCGGCCAAGTTGCAGCATGTCTGTTTTTCGTGCTACATGGGTCAGATCCAAGAAATCCACAAATATGATCTGGTTGGGGTGGTTTGGAACATTTTTTATTTTTCCACATGTTGGGAATAATCATCCCAACTGACTAATATTTTTCAGAGAGGTTGAAACCACCAACCAGTGATGTTTTTGTATATGTTTGTTTCGGTATCAGAGTGTTGTTGTTTCGGTATCGAGTTGCAAGGAGCCAAAGAATATGTACATGTTCTGATCAGTCATGACTTGCGAGGTGCGAGACATTTTGGAAGGAAGCCTAGCTGGTGAAAGACGGCAGGCTGGGATCTTGTGACACCTGATGGATCTGAAGATGTACAGATGTAGTGAAAAATTATATTGCTGTAAATTGGAATATATTGGAATAATAGTGTCCTGAAAAAAAGAAGTCTTTTCTGTGGGTCTCTGTGGTGCATGATTTCATGGTTTTTTAGGCGCTTCACGCGGATTTGCTGCCGCTGACTCTGGGAGGCCGGTCATTGAAAATGTCCATGGATAGTTGGTTTACCTCTTAAAAACGGTGATGTTTCAACTAGCCATGTTAATTTACCAGGGGGTAAACAATGGTAGATAGTGGTAGTAAATATCCACAATCATGGTGTTTATATTGCCCAATCGTAGATATTTGGAGGTTTCCTAAAAGGGGGGTACCCCTTAATCATCCATTTTAATAGGATTTTCCATTACAAACCATCCAGCTATTGTGGTAACCCCAGGACGTTCCCTGGGTGCCACAACGGACAATAAGCCATGGCTGGCGGGTGATTCTTATTGTTCTGACCGGCAGAGAATGGCAGAGATATCAATGAATTACATACATACATACATACATACATATATATATATATTATTTTATTGTATATAATATATATATATATATACAATAGTATTGTTTGATTTGTTTGCCATTATTACGGTCATGTTATTCTTACATCATCAGATATAATCTAATTACATTGGTGGCACACGCTCACGCTCATGCCTGTATATTCTATACTATTCTGTAATTAGTTAATTGAGTTATTAAGTAGCTATTAAGTTATGACCATTTATATAGCCATTAATCAATATACATAATGCTGAACCATCAATTTTTGATATTTAGGTTGAAAAGCATGGCTCCCGACAGGCCCAGCAGCCTTTGGAACCGCTTTGCCTGAAATCGAGGGGGCCACCGAAAGAGAGGCGCCATTTTCTATCTCAGAGTTCTGGCGCTGACTCATGTTTTCTATGCTCATCGCATGCTCAGTAATGGTTCCCCGTGTTCTCCATATTGGAACAGCTGTAGATTTATAGCTCATGGATTGATGTCAGGCAATGAATCTACAGGTTTCACCGTGGTTTTGAAAAGAGGTTTCCTGCAAATTCTCTTATCATCCAAGTCTAGGTGCAATTGTTTAAAGCATCATGTTCAATCATTTTCATAGATTGTTGCGAGTATAACTCCTAAAGTATATATACATCATGTTCATATATATATATATTGTTGATGGTATATCAACCACATCTCCATCAAAATCTCCCGATCTCCCCTATGAATCACCACTATTCACCACTGACGATGGATCATCAAGTCTTCCACCAGGTTCGCGCTGCGCGCGGTTGTTTGCAGTTCGCCAAGCGACAGATGCCCCAAACCGTTTGGAGAGCCCAGTGGACTGCCACCATGGTGGTGTTTTTTAAATGTTTGTTTGATATCTTTGGAATATCTTTCCTGGGTTTAATATGTGATATAAGTTATATAAGCAACAACTTGATGTTTGGCTTTGTCTGAGGCTACTGTCACTTGTGGCCATGTTGGCCCTATTGGAGGATATGATGCGAAAGTGGATTTTTTCTGGTGCCATCCCAAGTCCAAAGCCTCAAATGGGGGATCCCCCTGGGCCAATGTTATAGATTATCAGTGGACATCCCCAAAGTACAGATCTTAGTTCTTTGTGGGCTAGTACCCAGTTATGTACTTTCTGGATGATCTGGATGTAATTGTTCTCAAGTAAGCCTTGCAGTTAACAGTTTTGCTCAAGATATCCATTCAATAATTGCATATAACATTGTATAACTCAAGAGCTTCCAGTAAATAATACCCTCTGGCTATTTAACATAGCCATGGAAGCCATGGCCCATAGAAATAGATGGTTCACCTATTAAAGATGGTGATTTTCCATGGCGAACTGTTAGTCATAGCCAGATGGTAAATCATCATTAATCCCCATTAATCACCATTGAACCCATTGTACTCATGTGTAGATCAGCCGAGGCGATCGCCGTGCAGGATGCCATCTCGCGGAAGATGCAGTGCGGAAGCTCAAGCCGTGGCAGGAAATTTTCACGGATGGAGATGCCGTTCTCAAGGCCGTTACAGGAAAGGATCATTCTACCAATGGCAACTGGGGTAAACTATAGAGTTATAGATAATAAATGGTTATATAATTGTTTGATAATGGTTATATAATGTTTGATAATGGTGATGAATGGTGATGAATGGTGATTTTACAGTAATGGAATTGCCTCTGGTAATCATCATTATGGCTTGCTGGAAAAGCTCCCAGTTAGTTTGGTCTGATATCCTCCAAGTGGGCACACAAACTGTACAGCAAGGGCCCCCCTCCGGCAGCTCCAGTGGTTTATAGTCCCATCAAACTTAATTATTAATTGTATTGATTATTAATTACATCCACTGTAAACTTGTTGCTTCTTGAATGATGCCTTTGTGGGCTTGAAAGACAGGTGCATTTTAGAGTCTCAGCGAATTTTAATGTCAATGTTGTATAATATTCAGATGGCTGTTTTCTGGAAAAAGGTCACCCCAAACTTAGGCTTTTCCCAGTATTGAAACAACAACTTCTGAAATGGGTACCCTCCATGTTTGGACATATTCAATGCATGTTGTTTCACCGCCAAAACTGAGGATTCAATCAACAAATCAAGATCAAACATCACAAAAAACACATGACTATTGGGTTAAGCCCCATTTTTGTGGGTGAAAATATGGTTATATATATATATAAATCATGTCAAATCACATCACTTCTGGTGTTTGGGACCTCAAGCCTCGGGCTTTGCAGGCAGTGGCAGCTGGAGAGTGCTCGGAGCTCAGCAGCTTTGAGAATTTGGTCATTTGGCAACGACGGCAGTGGTTTCCACAGCTAAGAGGCGACCAGTTTTGCCATTGAAGTTGTTGTTTGACACCTTGATCTGAATGTGTATGTTTCATAGAATTGGATGATGGGAAAATTTACAGGAAAGCCCTATATTTGATGGTAAAAACCATGGTTTCCTGTAGATTTTCCCAACAAAACCAATCCAGTGATGTTCTTAAGCCTTAAACACAGAATACACGACTGCAAAACCATGGGACAACATTCATCAAAGACTTGGAATCAAATCCATGAATCAGATGATAGGACAATTTACAGGACACCTCTAATGTGGTAAACCCAATGCCACAAACCATCCTCAAAATCACATTTTTGTTGTGGTTCTATGTTTCCACCCCCAAATGGGAGTTGTTCATAAGCAAAAACCATTAGATTTGTAGGTAGAACCATGGTTTCCCTTCCCATCCAGCGGCAAAAAAGAGTTTCTGTGCCCAGGTGAAAGGTTTGAGTCCCTCCACAGCACAGCAGGTGGTGGCGCTAAGCCATTGGGCCATGGAAAGCAACAACTGGACCGTGACTCGGTGAAATGTGAGACATTTTCCATGGGATAATCATTGGAAAACCTGTAAAATGACAGATGTGAAACCCCACCATATCTCATCATGTCGATGTTCCTGCCTAAGGAAAACCACTGGTTTTCCACATCTATGTTAGTTTTCACCATGCTAAATGGTAATTTAAGGTACATATTCATTGACACATACTGTAAGGCACATGGGCAAGTGTCATAGGGGAAATGATGGAGAATGATGATTCACTGATGGATTTACTGTAAAGATCTGTAAAGTGGTTTTTCCCAAGTTACAGATGGATTTACTGTAAAGTGGTTTTTCCCAAGTTACAGATAAACCCATGCGTGTCAAAAATATTAGTTGAATGTTGAATTCTGGGCCCACTGTGCAAAACAAACAGGAGATTTCGATGGTTTTGTCATATTTCTGACTTGATTTGTTGGTTTCTTGTGGTTTTGAGCGCGGTGGAAGCATCAAATTTAGATCACTTCAGGAACCTCTTCCAACCATCGCTTCCAAGCATCGGTACCATCCGCCACGGCAAGGTCATCACTCATGCCTTGGCTGGTGATACTGAGCCTCAGCTGCTGCCCATTGCCGAAGTGCACATGCGCTCGGAGGAGAACCTCCATGGGGGGACCCCACCATGGGAAATGTGTTCCACCAAAAAAAACATTTGCTTATTTATTGAAAAAGGGGGTGTTACGTCAAAATTTGGGACCCCAACAATATTGGACAATGTATGTGTTCAATTGCTGTGATCAATCGTTTTCATGGCTAAACATGACCATTGTTCAAGATGTCCTTCAAGCCTTCGTTCGGTTGAGGACCTTGCGAGTCTGGAGAAGCTCAGCGGCGTCAAGCTGCCGTATGCTGGGAAACCAAGCACTGGAAGTACTGCTCATGGCCCAAGAATCTGATCTTTTAACGGCGTGCCTCCCAAATACAGCAAGCATTCAAGCATGAAATGTTTTTTCCCGGGTTTGCAGTTGTTTTAAATCATGGGACTCCAGAATCTCATTTTGAATAATTACTATTTCCTATATTGAAATATCGATTAAACCATGACTATTAATTGGGGGTAAATCAAATTGTGTTTCGATTTATCATCAAAACGGATACCACCCTATGTTATAGTCTCAGGGGTTTAGCAATATCCTGTGCTGACATTATGCCGTATGATCCCAATTTCCTGGATTTTCTGGATAAACGTGCGATAATTCATTTAAAGAAATAAGGCCATCTGAAATTAGGTACACCAATCCCAACCATCATTTACTCCACCCCAGATGTGCTCGGGTCAAAACATGTCAAACCATGGCATCTCCCATATGGTTTATGTCAACTCCACCCCGGATGTACATGGTTTATGGTCATCTCCCATATTAGGAATCCAAACGTATACCCTTTGGTAAACTAATATAGTTATATTGAATATGGCTCATTTATAGTTGATTTACCTATTTTAAGTGGTGATTTTCCATAGTTATGTATAGTTATGTTAGTTTACCAGAGGGTAAGTGGTATACAAATCCATATGACAATGGATTGATGCTTCCCATCCCCAAACCCTGGGGAATTGGCTCTGAGGTCAGCGCGCTGTACTCGGCGGCCTCGCAGGATGGTGGGAAATGGGAGGCTTTCTGGCAGCGATGCGGCCTCAGGCCGAAACGGGTTGAAATGTTGGGATTTCATGGGTTTCTTTAAGGTGATTTGTTTTATTTTCCTAATGGAAAATCCACCATTTGGGGAATCTATAGTGAACATTTTTTTTTATTTTTTGGGGACCCCTTAAGCAAATCCAAGATTTTTGTCATGTTAGTAAAGCAATAATGAACCTCTCATATGAATTGATGGTTGAAGGAAAAAAAAGGTACCCATAACAATGTGATAGAATTTGGGGATTGTTTACTATTATTTTTCTGACATCACCTATTTGAAAGGGGAACATGATGATCAACCAAGTGATTGATTGGAGTACCCTATCTTCAGACAAACCCACGTAGCTTCGGTGTTTGCAAATGCGTGCTTTTCTCCCCTGCCTAGCTTGTGACCAGGACTTTCTTCGGGGTATATAACCATGGACCACATCAACATGGCGCTTCCGCTTCGGTCAGGTCTAGCTTCTCCTTTGTGGCAAGTGTATCAGAGCTACAGTCAGAATCCGAGACCAGATTGCTTGACTTCGTGTCAATCTGTGGGCCCCAAAGTGAGCAACCCAAAATCTGGCAATTCCAAACATCTTCAAATTGGATATGAGTTCCCCCCTCTGAAACTATGGGGATTTCTGGTTTCGGCGTGAATTTGGAAGCGGACTGGGGCTTGCAATGATGAGTTCTCTAACAATTATACATGGGGGCCGGGGCAGCATGTTCGTGTCAGCAATCCCCTAATAGCACAATGATGGGCAGTGCTAGTCACAGCATAGCATTTTGCCCAAAATCATGGAGAGAGATTAATACAGTACCCATTGGTCCCTCATTAAATAATTAACTCCGATAATTTTCCCTGTTTGAATTGCCCAGAATGCTGGCAAATCTGAAAACTCTGGGAAACCCCAGGGATTTGGAACTTGATTTGCGTACCAGGCCCTTTGAGCACGCCTGGCTGCCTGGAAAGCAGATTCCAGCACGTCGGACCTCAAAGCCTTGGCCTTGGAGATATCGTGTTTTCCTCCAGAGCTTCAGGATTTGGGTTACAGTAGGAATGTTTCTTGATCCACAGAAAGTGTGGCCAATTCTAGTCATTCCAGTCCCACAACTTGGAGATTGTGTGTGTGTGTGTGTCAAAAGAAAATACCAATTTTTGGCAGTGGTGCTGCTGCTATGGGTCGAAATGATCAGGTGGCACTTGTCATCACTTGTCCGATTGATAACGAGCTGCTGGTATTCCAAACTACCACAGCAGTCTCTTCACCAGGGACCTGCGTTCCAGCACACCGATCCTCAACCGATGATTCGCCAGTTTCAAGTTATAGTTATTTTTGTGGAATCCTGTGGTATTCTGCACACAACATACACAACTGCAGCTTCTCCCGAACGTCTCCCTGGCTCTCAGTGAACAAAATCTTATGCGCTAGCGAGGGTCCAGAAGTCGGTGACGTGCTGAGCTTCAGCAGGGACGGGGACCGCAACCCGGTATACCTCCCCTGTGAGCTTAGCAGAAAGCAACCGCTACTCTCTGGAGCTGCACCAACATCAACACAGCAATAGCTGAGAAATGCCAGATTTCACCGAATTGGCGCCTGTGATCTCACAAGATCCGAGAAGAGGAGATGCGATTCATCAAAAGATTCTGAAACAATATGAAACAATCATCAATGATCATCAAGAGATATCAAAAGGTGCCAATAAAAAACAGTCGTTTTTTCATGCAAAATTCTTCAATCTCGCTGACAGCGCCGTACCAGAGCTTGGCACGCAATGGCCATGGACTCGGTACAACATCAAGAGCTGCAGGAGGCCACACCTGAGGAAACAATCGAGAAATGCCGGCAGATCCAGGTTGATTTGGAATGTTGCACCAATTTTGCTACGTGATGTTATTCTGATCATTTCTCAAACCATCTCCTAATGTTTGTTTTTTCAGGTGATTTACCCTCTGGCAATCACAGGTGGCAACGGAAAATCACCCATTTATACCTGATTTTGCCATTTAACATTTAACTGTCCAGATTCTCGCCATCGCAGCTAGGCTACGGAGCTCAAGAGCAGCTTAACAGAAGAGGACATCGATCAGATCGTTCATCGGAACCTGCCAAAGGCAGAAAAAGCACCTATGCTTAATGACTGCTTGCGGAAATGGCTAGCATCGAGATATATAGAATTGATTTGGCCAATTGAGGGCTTGAGAGAGAACTTATATAAGTTATTAAGGTTCGCTCAAGGGTCGATGTAGTACTGCACTTCTGGCCCCAATCGTAGGACTAAATCGCCAATTCTATGCTTAAAAGTATCACACATATCAGCCGCTTATCAGCCCCAAAAAAAGTCACAGCATGTCACAGCATGTCACAGCACTCAGCTGCAGTGCCGAGGTGACGATCAGAACCTATGACCCAGATGGCCGGAAGCTGGGTTCCTGCGAGAAGATCGTAGAAGCCGCCCTCGGATTGCAGGAGCCCGGCAGTGAACGGCCCAGCTTGGCGAGCGAGGAGAGCCGCGAGCTTAGTATGGCATGGGGCCGGGTGGTGGGGGGTCGAAAGGTGGCTTTGGTTGGAAATGGATGAAATGGGTGCCCTGAAAAGGTGAATTGTATCTAATTTGGCAGGAAGATGATGATCTGCAGGAATTCAATGATTCAAAATAACATGACTAATTATTTTATATGATTTTATGATAAGCAAAAATGGTATAGCATTTTAGTAGAAAATGGAACAATGTGACGCGCCGGTCCTGAGGGTCACCAGCTGACATGTGACATGCACGTGCTGGAGAAAACCCGCTAGAACTGCACAGTATAAGGTGGCCATAGATGGAGATATGAGCTACCATCAACCTATACTAATATCCTAATAGTCAACCTGCTTGTCTTAACTCAGCAAAGTAGGGCTTACCCCAACCATTCTTGTTTCCTTGAAAAAAAGTGATGAGTTCGGGATGCTTCTGGTCCCCCAAGATGGGAGGATTTACCAAGCCCCAGGTGACCCAGGTGTACCTGAAGAAGGGCGTAGTTTAGGCTCCTTGGCTCGCAGAGCCTTGGAGGAGGCTCCTTGGATTCCCGACGAAGAGGAGAAGGTCATCCTGGTTCGGGCCACTCGGAGAACCAGTTTCTTTTCTCCCAATGGATGTGTTTGTTTTGGAAGGAAAACTATGGGGACACCTGAGTTATCCTGAGTTGCTTGATTTTTGTTATTTTTTGTTGACCAAAAACTCCACTGGAGATACTGGAATGCACAGGCCATCAAGCGCCTGCGCCAACGCCTGGCGATTGAGTCCCTGTCCTCGCAACAGAAACAGCTGGAGAGGTTGGAGAAAGCTGAGGTGAGCCCCGCTGACAACGCTGTCAGCCAGGCTCACAATAGCTTGGAAGCCAAATCGGAGGCTCCACCTTTGCATGCTCGATGCCTGGATTTTTTGTTAGCCCGATTTCCAACCGAGATTTTTGTTCACGTGGGGAAACTCATGGGAATGTGTTTTATAGTGCTTTAGTTTCCTGCCGCAGAAGCATAAATGGGAATATTTGGGAATAAGGTTTACATGTTGTCATATGTTGTCGCTGTTTGAGCAAAGCTAAGGATGCTCCAATCCAATGATTGTTGCCGAATATCAGATTGCCAAGGGGGAGGAGCTGGAAACTCCGCCTGCCCACACCCAACGGCGTCGCGGAATTCTGCGAACCTCCTCATCTCTGCCTGCGACGGGGACGAATGTGCCTTGGATTTGCTGAGTCATTTTAGTCGGTGATGTGTTAGTTTGGTGATTTTTGGGGTATTTTCCCATTGAGAATTCCACCAGAAAATGATGCATTAGAGGGTGCCACCCCTTTTAGAAGCCAAAAAAAAGCTTGGACATCGGAAGAAAAAACAGAGAATTGGGAATCTTTAGGCCTACTTGTGCTGAGGGAATGGAGAAATGGGATGATTGTTAATAGATGTAACATGATGTAAATAGTTGTCACGTTGTGGTGCATTCCCCCATTCCCTACCACCAGCAATCGTGGCACCTCGCAAATCCAGGTGCCCGACCTGACTCAACTGCCAATGAATTCAACCACCGCTGCAGCGGCCTTCCGTGGCTTTTCCTTCCCAAAGGAGGGGGAGAGTCCAGATTCCAAGACGTCTAGCTCACCTGCATCTCCCAGATCTCCCCGAAACTTGATTTGCCACCGGAAGAGGGGGACTTAAGGGGAAATCCATTGAAAAACACATGGTGGATATCCTTTTTTCCGTTCTGACAGGTTCTAAGCTGGCCCATTATCTAATATGAAAATCAGAGGTCACATCATCTGAAAAAGCTGCTGGATTTCCCATAAAAAGCTGTTCTTTTCCAGGCGAAGCTGGAGATTCTTTTCTCCCCAGCACCGCCCAAGGAAATCCCTTGCGACTGCCTGGCAATCTGAAGCCTCGCATGTCCATGGTGTCCATCGCGGACGAGGAGGAACTGGTAGAGATTGATGAGGGGAGCCGAACTCCTCCAACCCCAAGGAAGTCCACGTCCTTGTCGGAATCAAGCACCACTGCACTGGAAACAGCCACTTGTTGGATCTTGTTGGTATTGCTTTCAAACGTGTGTGTGTGTGTGTTCTTTTTTTTTTGCGGCGACGTGAAGTTCAACATCTTTCAACTTGAAAAGATTTCTTGGATCTTTATCCCAAATGACTCTCTCTCTCTCTCTCTCTCTCTCTCTCTCTCTCTGCTCCCTCCCTCCCTCTCTCTCTCTCTCTCTTTTATAAAACATATTCGGAAAATGGCTCACACGGAGGTTCCAGCCCAATCCAGCCCATATGTTTGGAACATGTGTCCACAGTGACTTAGACATCTGCATCTGTGTGGGTCGACCCCTGGGTTGCCACGAAACTTGGGGAGTTCGAAGAGATAGTATTTCCCAGGATTCACATATATACTTTCCAATCTACTTTGCAACAGATGATGATTGAAGCGGAGTATGTCATACAGTATATCATATATCACCTGTTCAATTTATGGTGGTGTTGTTATTCAAAATGTATGGATATCAATGAATGTTATTTCCCATCAATCAAAGGAATATCCATTTACCCTCTGGTAATTTAACATAGCTATTGAAAATGGCAATCTTTAATGGGGAAATCCACTACAAATGGTCATTTTCAATAGCTATGTTAAATTACCAGAGGGTAATGTGCCTCTTGATGGCTGTTGATCCATCCACCCTTGGAACGACCCACGGATTCTCGCTTCCGAAGATCTTCGAAGGCCAGATCTTCGGTGGCGCGGAGCAGCGTCTTTCTGAAGTCTCCGCGGCATAGCTTGGCCAACATGTTTCGCTGGAAGCGATCAGAGGCTGGAACCAGCGGAACCAGAGGGGCTGGAGGGGCTTTTCTGGGCTGGAAAAGATCGATCACCACCCTAAAAAAGGGCTTATAAATTAAAATGTCTATAATATTTCAGAATGATCTTGCAAGTAGGAAGTAAATATGTAGGAGATATTGGGAGGGTCATGTTCAAAACCTCCTGGTTACACTGAATATGATCAGATGAATGTGATTGATGATGATTGATGAATAGGAATTGAGCAGTGGCAAGAGTCACCACATTGTTTGTGGTTGGCAATAAAATTTTCCTGAGGTTACAATAACTCCGGTTGAATAAAGAGCCAGGAGCCAGGGGAGTGTTGTCAGGCATGAAAAAAATCTGTGATGTTCTGTATATGTTTGCAAGCCTTTTTGACATGAATGAACACCATGCTGCTCAATTGATCATGACGATTCGCATCGATTCCCACAATCTCAGAACTGACAAAACCTTTTTGCAAATCCCACGGTCAGTTTCAATTTTATGCCTGTTTGATCCTGTTTGAGGCGACGAGGCTGACCATGGCCCTCTTGTTTGCATCCAGATTGTCGAAATATGTCGAAATATTCAATCATCAATTTCCCAAGTTTTGTCAATTTGATGTTCTCCCTCAACATCTCAACATTGGCATCATATTCCCAAAACTATCTTCAGATTGTTCAGGTTCGATATCCTCAAACTTATTAGGGAACATGTTGGAGAGATATGGTTGACTTTTTAACTTCTCGCATTTGTTTGATATTGTTTGGCAAGATTAGATCATCCCGTTTAATTTCCCTTAACTATTTGGATCTGATCACCTAGGAATCTTGTCAAAACTTGTTGGCAAGATCTCGCCCTGACCATCCTTCACCAGGTTAATCACCTTCAGAATTCCCAACTCTCCAAGTGTTCTACTTCATCCCTTCATCCTTCAACCAGCTTGCCATGTCCCAACCCACCTCCCATGTTGGGCCCCGGGCCGGCCACGAGCCCGACTGTAGGTGTCCATGGGCGAACGGCAACGCTCGGACCTGGAGCTGGGCCACCTGCTGGGGCACCTGCTGCTGGATGCCCAGCGCAGGGGGAGCATCCCCGAACTGCTGCGGAAGGAGGTGCGGGTAGATGGGGCTGGGGCGAGATGGGGCCGGGGGATTGAAGATTTTTTGTTGGAAGATGTTGGAAGGATTTTAGATTTGAGCATTAGAAAGAGATTTGTTTCCTTAATGCTGTAAATATCTGAGGGTGAGAAGTTTGAGATTTTTTGGAAGGATTTGAGATTTGAGCATTAGAAGGAGAGAATTCACTGGGCCAAAAGTAGGTGGTTATTCTATCCAAAAAAATGATCGGAAAACTCACAATTGTGAATCAGGAAACTCTCTACATTACAGGAAGCCCATTTCAAACCAATGGTTTAAAAACAAAACACATGGCCTGTAGTCTGTACATGTTTGTACTGTATGATGACTTTCATTAGTTTCATATACCCTCTGGTAAACAAACATAGCTATTGAACATAGCCATTTATAATTTGATTTACCCATGAAAAATGGTGATTTTCCATAGTTATGTTAGTTTACCAGAGGGTATCATTTTTGTGGTCAAAACATCACCCGCATGTGGTGATGACCAGCCCCAGTGACCCACCAGACCCACCAGGGGGATTCCATCCTGAGGCCCCAGCTGCGCCAGCAGAACCGGACTTCTGCTTAGATGCGGACCCGCTGCTGTCTCCCAGGCCGGAGAAACTGGAGAGCGAGAAGAGGACCCTGGCATGGATGGATTGTACCCATATGTACCCATATTATTTGCTTAGGCCCTTAGGCTTTTCGTGTTTGTCTGAAGATTAGGATGGGTATGGATGGGTTGCACATGAGACTTAGGTTTTTTGGGAGGGGCAGGGGCAGGGAGTCAACCAAGCACCAGGCAGCAATTCTTGTGATGAGTAAAAGCTTGAAACATCGGTCTGAAGTGCGCCATTGGTATGATCTATACTAGTCCCGGACCAACCGAAGAATCGGTCCAGCTAGAGGCGTTTATATAGTGGTTTATACAAGGAGGTTCTGTTTTAACTACGGATGCAAATTTTGAAAGCCGAGGATTGTTTCTTTTGAACGAACAAGTTCAAGAAAGGCAAGGCCAACCCCTTGAATGTGTTGGCAGTGCAGGACTCCAGCCGACGAGGGTCAGGACAGTGACACTGCTTTCCTGCATCCACGAATCGGAAAGCTGGGGAAATTGTGGGATCGGCAGTTTCATGCTTCAATATGTTGGCATAAATGGGAATGTGGACGAACCAGCTCAAGATGCTGTTTTGTTGCATGGCAATTGGTCATGATATGGGCGGTTTCTGATGCTTTCGGAATGTGTGGTGGTAGTTAGCGATAACCTGGTGATTGACTTCTGAGGAAACCCGATAAGAATTCCCATGATGATGTTAAAGACTCATGCCTCTCCTGTCAAAAAAGACCATTGAAATCAATCCATGAGTTGCATCCCCAGTTGCCTCACATTTTGAGTGTTAAACACTACTTTTTGTAGTTTAAATCATGTTGCATATTGCTAGGCTGCCTACAAGGCATCAGATCATCAATGATCATCAATGATCATCGCATCATCAATGGTAGGAGCTGCAAGAGGGTACCAGCCAACCAACCACACCGGTCACGCCTGCCACAGAGGCAGGGGCAGCCTCTCCACAGTTTTTATGGCTGGCATTGGGGTTTGGTACCTGCGATTTAGCGGAAAACCACCACATTCGATAGATCTAGATGCCGTCAATTCAGGGGTCATCCCCATGTTCAAACACATCCATCTACAAAAGTATGGGTTACTATGGTTACTTTTGTGCCCGTTTTCCTTCCGGGTGTTCCAGCAGCTCTGAAGCGTCTTCAGCCAGGCTATGGCTACCACCGCTTCCGAAGAGGAAGAGCAGAGGTGTACAGAATGGATACTGGGTGGTGGTTTTGTCCATGGTGTAATTGAATAGGTTTGTACATGTTTGTACCCGGAAAATTTGGTAAAGCATGGTAAAGCCAAAACCCAAAACCATCCTCAAGTTTACGAGAAATGGGTGGAACATGGTGGAACCCCTCTAAAATTGGAGGCCTAGTGGCCTCAACCACTCAGGATGGATGGCTATCTTCAAACCGCTCGAGAGGAAAATGAGGCCCAGATGAGCCGATTACAGGACAGCCGTTTGTCGCAGATGTTCACAGGCTCTTGTCATGGGACAAGGAGATTTTGATGGAAAGGACCCAACTAATATCAACCATCATTTTTGGGATGATGGCGCAATGCTCCAAGCAATCAATTGCTTGTGTCTTTCGGACCTCAACAAATCTCCAGTCAATGCCCCGGCTGAAGTGTTGTGCTGAGAGGGTCGTCCTTGGCCAGGAGTCTTTGCGAGAAAGCCTGCGGAAGTTTGATGAGAAGATGGATGCCTTCACCCAGAGATTCAGCGACTTAGAGGAGGAAGTCCTACATTCAAAGGAGAAGCGAGAACCGGAGGAGACCGACGGCCTGAAGGAAGCTGTGCAGAAGCAACAGAATGCCCTGAAGAGCAACGTCTCCTGGCAATTTGAGTTGGATCCATTTGGATTCCCATCTTGCTTTTCATTAAACCATTCAGAATTCTCTTGTACCCTCTGGTTATGTCAAAATAGCTATTGAAAATGACCATTGAAATAGTGGATTTTCCCATTAAAAATGGTGATTTTCCATAGCTATGTTAAATTACCAGAGGGTACTGTAGATGTTTTCTGGGGACCGGCCTGATTTTCAAAGTGGCCAGTTGGGCCAGGTGAGATCTCTCCAGATCCAAATGGAGGGCTTGGAGCAGGCTCAGGGTGAGCTGCTGCAACAGCTTCGGAAGGCCGGAGCCAATCGGAGCCACCATTGCTTCACCAACGATCAAGGTGTCAATTTTGCTGAACCCTCCAAATTTTCTTGAAATCGCGATTGGTGAAAACCTATGAATTTACATGAATTTACAATATCTGTTCGGGATAGCCATTCATTCAGCAGCTATTTTTGGGTACAGTATCTAGGCCTAGCAGGGGTTTTGACATGTGACCCTAGAACAGAACATCTTCGAAATCATGGCCGCCCAATGGTTGAATCGTGTCCATGTGGAACTAGGTTGGGGACAGGTCCAACGGCTGCGCCGTGTGAGGCGGAAAGCCGATTTGTCGAATCCCTGGAGAAGCAGGTGGCAGTGCATCAGGACGGCGCAAACAGGGGAAAGAAGCAACGAAAATGGGTCAGAAAACATGGTTTAGTAGAGTATTTACAGATATTTTGGGACCATTTATGGGATGTTTAATGTTAGGGGGATTGGATGACAAGCTTTGATGGTTTCATCTTGCCAAATCCTTTCGACTTTCATGCGCAATGTGCTTAAGAGTGCGGGTGCTGCGCCCGCCCCTTTCCTTTTTGATGGAAGCGTTTGAATCGGGAAAGGCAAGGGCCGTGGTTGTTCTTGGTCCTATGGTATCCTATGGTATCCTATGGTCACGTTTTGTCATCCCAGTTGCACCAATTTAGATGCCCCAAGTGAGGGTGGCATTACTTTTGCTGCCAGGAGACTCTGGATGAGCATTGCCGTGACCTAGTAGACCAACTGGTGAGGTCTCCCCCAACAGTTTGGCGCCCCAGCAACTCTGAAAAGGCGCAGGGCGGCAAACTCTGGACTGACGCAACAATACACAACATGCAAAAGATGATAAAAGATTTTTCAACCATTGTAAATCAACAGTATAATAGTGTATATATATATATGTGTATATATACCTATATTATGTGTGTATACATGTTAACATCAGTATAATTATTTCAACATATTTCAATCTATGACACAGTGGCGTTTTCATCTCCAAACTGGGGTGTTTTTCCCCGAGTTTCCGAGCTTCCCAGGCGCAAGAACTCGGCTCTCCCAGCAGGTGCGAACGGTAACATTTCTGCGAAGATGTTCTGAGTGGTTGTTGGTTATATATGGTTATATCATCGTTACTAATTGGATCTAATTGGATATCAAAAAACCGGAAAACTATGAAAAACTGGAAAATGTAGATCCACATTAATTGTTAAGTATACCATGAATGGTTCGCTTGGCCAAATTTTGGTTTGTTATGGTTTGTTTTTGTTGCTGCTTCAACCATTCGATGTGTTTTTGGGTGCCTTTGTGCGTATAAAAGCATGGGGAGCAACCAATAATTCTACGATCCATTTGATCCATTATGTATTGTGCAACGTACATTGAATTAAAGTGTGTAAACTGTGTATACGTATATATATACACACTATAATTTATAGTCACTATATTATTCACTATATATTGATATTATTATTACATTGCTATATATTATATCATATTATATCTACAAACCTTCAGGTTTCCCCCCCAGTTTTCCTATAGAAACAGTGGACTCTTTTAGGTCGTTCAAGTTTCAGGCACAGCTTACCCTCTGGTTATGTCAAAATAGCTATTGAAAATGGCCAGTTATAGTGGATTTACCCATAAAAAATTGTGATTTTCCATAGTTATGTTAGTTTACCAGAGGGTAAAACATCCCAGATGTGAGGCCAGAAGCTGTTGCGAAGTTGGAGGAAGCCTTCGGCAAATTGCTGGAGCAGCATGATCAGCAGCTTGGTGAAGCGTTTCTTCCACCTGGAGATGGAGAGGGGTGGATCACTGGCGGGGGCCAGGTTGCCGGCCCGAAACGGAAATCAAAGAGTCCATGAAAAAGTTAATGGTGGTTAATCATGGTTAATCATGGTTATATAATTATTTAATGATGGTTAATAATCACTGGTTGGTGGTTTGGAACATGGCTTTTATGACTTTCTATATATTGGGAATGTCATCATCCCAACTGACGAACTCGATGATTTTTCAGAGGGGTTCAAACCACCAACCAGAAAAGATGGTTCATCTTTAGGTAAATCATCTGGAATCTATACAGATGGCTACTTTGCCATGGCTATATTGAATTACCAGAGGGTAGTTACTGTAGATTAAGGTGCAACTCGTTTATTCGGACATACGTTTTTACAAGTGTTTACATATGTTTCATATTGTTCATGATTTTTCCCATGAAGAGTAGGGCTTTCCCCATGCTTTCTCATTTTTGTTTTGCTTCAAACCCGAACACCAGGCTGGAAGCCCAACTGGGGCAGACGAACAGCCGACAAGAGCAGTACTTTGGCAGCTGGGAGGGGCAACGCTAATAACGCTGCGTGTTAGTTTGGGTGTAGTGCTGACGGACCAGAGAAAAAAATGAAATGATCTTCAAAGTTTTAAGCATTTTGAAGCGACATGTTTTTTCCCAATGTTCTTTGATGTTGCGTCCTGGGGTGCGACAATCAGCCCATGAGGTCACATCGCAGCCTCGAGGACTCTGCAGATGCATACTAGATGGATATTAATGGCTAATTAGTGGCTATATGTTTCAATGCATTTTATACCCGCTATATCCTGCTACTGTACTATATCTATTTCATATTTTTGGGATGGTTGAAATCACCATCGTTGTTTTGGGCCGAAGAAATCCCCAGGCGCTGCGCCTTGAAGGAGTTGCTACGTCAGAACTGCATGTCCACCGAAGATCTGGGAATCACCGTGTCGAGCCTCTCCGAGTTGCACGAGAGGCGGACTTAGATTTGGTCAAATCATTGGCGACTATTTTTGGGTTTGGTTATTGAACATAGCCATGGGAAATGGCCCATTTATATTTATAGATGGTTTACGTATCAAAAATGGTGATTTTCCATCTGCGTTAGTATATGTTAGTCATAACCAGATGATACCACTTGGGTTTGCTGAGGCAGTGAATGCTGTTGTGATTAGTAATCCCTTCCTCCTAATACTAACCCCCCCCCCCTAATACAAAACACGGCAGGTAGTTTTTAGTATTAGGGGGGTATTTATTATTAGGGAACCAAATCGAAGTCATGTTAATTAATTAATTAA
>Ga0126342_10002086_pt1 | contig 30283 bp, 29 predicted proteins | sample Cyp1metagenome_FD_92528 | JGI IMG/M metagenome (GOLD analysis project Ga0126342, IMG submission 92528) | Coral microbial communities from Lord Howe Island, Old Settlement Bay, Australia - Cyphastrea 1 metagenome | ecosystem: Host-associated > Invertebrates > Cnidaria > Coral ...
CGACCTATCAAAAACAGGAGGTTTTGGCCGAAAAATGCCCCCCCCCCCCAGGTAAACCTGTAACCTTTTACGAGTGCCATCCGGAAGATCACGCCCCAGCACCTTCGGTGCGGGCGGATTTCTCAGATAATTAATGGACTTTCCTGGGCAAAATCAACCAGCAGCAATCAGCAGCACACCCATGGGTAACCCTGGGACGCAATACAAATTTAAAACTGCACTCGATTCAACATAGATCTCCTCGCCACAGTGTAGTTGAAGCCGTTCCATTAATCATTCTTGATATGTCTTGCTCATTGTGTTCGTGTCACGGTTTGCCTTGTCTGCATGAAACCTCATGAAACATCATGTATGTAACATCATTTAATTGCATGTTACCTTGCGAAACATCTTGGCAGATCTTGCCATGGTGCAACTGGTCTTGAGGCAGCAATGTGCGCTGCAATGGTCATGGCACGGAGCAGCCGAAAATGAATCAGTGGAAGGTCCACGAGCGAAACGGCAATTGGAACACAGGGCAGTTGCGGATTTGTCCAAAACAATGGTGTTGATATATATGATATATATATATATATATATATATAATATATGATATATGTAATGATACGGAATTGCACTGATACAGCCGAAGCATGGTGATGGAACGTTGTGCCGATCATGATGATGACAATAGTGGACAGTGGAAAACAGCTGCGGTTTGGCAAGGGCGAAAATATTGGATAGACTGAGAACAGCGTCGGATGTACTAGTATGTATGTCATAGCTGGTGTGTGAACAGCAGTCACCCTATGTCAAATTGTAACATACACGTTCTTTCTCGCAGCAGCACAAAAAGATTTGCCTTCCAATCCGGCAAACCACCATCTCAAATCATATCACGCTCAAATCTAGAAATCGAGGACCCAGGATCATCGCAGTCGCAGCTCAACCGGCCTCGAAGCACAAGTTCTTGATCTCCCTGTCTCACAGCAAGTTGGTGACATGATACAGCATGTTGGCATCAACATGTTTCACATGTTTCACCTTGGAAGAAAATATTGTATAAATGGATGCCAAATATAGCATGCCGGCCATTGACATACAGGAGCTAAGCCATCCAACAATGAACATTGCATAGGCTGGCATCAAAGTTTGTGGCATTGGAAGGCATCTTGGCTGAGGCAATTGACCCTATCCACTGCCGCATGCTCTTGCTACCATATTCCTCAGCCTTGCAATTCCCATTTCAGCTTAGTTTAACCACAGAACCCAGCAATCAAACGATAGACCTCTGCATTCTCCAGCCCCACAGTACACTCTGAGGAATAGTGCAGATTTGTGATGCAATCTTGCAATTGTTGCGTTCAGTCAGGAGTGAGGGATAAAAAAAAAACTATATTCCAGATCAAAAAGAAAGTAAAACACTGGTATCAACAATAGATTTTGATGGTGGATTAGATTTATATAACATTGTTTTGATCCAGAATAATTTGTTGTGATCTGGCAACAGGGGGATCGAAATGCTCCAGACATCCAAAAAAAATATGCCAGACAGAAATAGGTGTTTTGATGTTTGGTCTAGATCGCGACTTGGAGCAGCTATCCCAAATATGATTCCATTTAGGGCTGGTTTAGGATTCATTGATGGTTGTTTCAGGGTCTATTTGGGGTCTGTTTAAAGTTTGTTTAGGGTTGCTTTAGGTTTGGATTTGGATTAGAGTTTACTTTGGGATACACGCAGGTAAAGAGCAATAAATATGTATGGATGGATGGATGGAAGGATGGAAGGATGTATGGATGCATGCATGCATGTATATATGTACGTATGTACATACGTATGGATGTATGATTATGTATGCACGTATGGATGGATGCATGCACGCACGTACGTACGTACGTATCTACGTATCTATGTGTCTATGTATTGATGTATCGATGTATCTATGTATCTATCTATCCATCCGTCCATCCATCTATCTATGGATCTATGCGTCTATGTATCTATCTATCTATCTATCTATCCATCCATCCATCCATCCATCCATCCATCCAAGTATCTATGTATCTATGCTACTATACTACTATGCTGCTCTGCTGCTCTGCTACTCTGCTCTGCTCCGCTCCGCTCCGCTCAGCTCCGCTCCGCTCCGCTCCGCTCCGCTCTGCTATGCTATGCTATGCATGTATGTATGCAGTAGATATATATTATAATATATTATACGTATACATATATATATATTATATATAATGATATAATATGATCATATATAATTACATGTAGAGTAGTGCATTTGCAAGTGTGCAAGCTTAGATTTGAGCAAAAAAAGGAGGGGATTGGGGGGGCCAAAACAGAATGACAATACCTATCCGATCTATCCCCGAAATGTAATGCTGTAGCTTGAATATCGAACTCATGCATAGTATAGTCTTTGTTTTGCACAATAGTTGCAGCAGACTGCCAAGAAACCACACAAGGCAAAAACAAAAGCCAAAAGCAAAGAAGCCAAAAAAGCCGACAAGACAAAACTGACAAAAGTCATACCTTCCTTCCATCCTTCCTTCCTTCCTGCCTTTTTTGCTGTTATTTTTATAGTGTCCTCCAAGAAGATAGAAAAGTTTTCTCATGATGTTACGTCCTGAAAACCGACGGGATTTATTTTTGTTTGATCCGGATTTTTTTTGATCCAGAAAAGACTATTGAATTGTTTGACCCCTATCTCTTTAGTCAGAGTGACACTTGCTGAATTGATGGCACAAATAGTCAAAATCCCAACCAGTCTGGTTAAGTACAAATCTGGCAGATCAATACAACTCTATCAACTCTTCTTCAAAGTACTCAAACCGCTGTCCATACTCAGGGGGAACAAACGCAGGGCCCGCTTTCAGCATCAATATTACAATATTACAGTAGGATACACTAGGCTGGATGCTTTAGTCTATCAGATTTGACACATTTTGACAAGTGATCCAACATGATCCAACGTCGCTGTCACAGCTCCGCAACCGCAGCCCGCTCCTGATGCTTGCTCCAAGGTCTGCGACCCCTGGAGCGATGCAGGTGATGCAGCTGAGGGATCGATGTTAAAAAAAGAAAGCCATGGAGGGCAATGGCAAGCCAAAACCTCAGATCTCAGAGACGTGCTTCATGATGTTCATGATTTTTCATGTTTTTTTTCGTTGTTTTAGTAGAAACCGCTTGAAGCTGGAATAGCGGTCCGAATTATATATGTCTAGCTTGCTTTGGAAGCTAGATTCGTGTGGGCACAAAGGCAAGCACCCACTCATTGAGTGACCGAAAACCGGGGCGGCTAATTTCACCCCATTTCTCTCAACACCTGCCCACCATCCGAGGGATGTGCTCATTTCATACTTCACAGTGAGTGTTGACTTGGTATACTAAAGTGGTCTGATAAAAGTACATTTTTTCATTTTATCTAATTTTTGGGTATTGATCAAGGGTATGGATCAAGGGTATCGATCATATCATAATATCGAAACAACCATCATCAACCATCAAACAACCATCAACATTCATCAACTTTCATCATCAACATCCGTTGCCCTCGTCGATCGTCCAAGCGGCCTGGAGCCTAGCAAAGTCACTGCCAAGCTGTACACGCGGCTCGCCTGGCAAAGGCGTATCAACTGGTTGCTATGGTGTATCATGGTGTATCTAGCTATCAGGTTTGCAACAAATGTAGCAACCAGTTTTGACACAGTTTCAGTATATCTCGGTAGGAACATGGAAGTTTTGAAGTTTGGAATAGGTGCGAAATGATTTCATGAATAGTTTGGATGTGTTTGGATCTAGATGATGCCATCAACTCTTTAAACTGCTCCAGCAAAACGCTCGTCGGTGCAGGCCGCCGCAGTAGGGTGGGAGGTGACCACTGCGCGTGCGCGACCAACCTGACTCTGCGATCCGCACAGGGTCCATGTATTTGATTGTACTTGATTGTATTTTTATGATTTTTTATGTATTTGCATGCATGTGTGCTGTCCTCCGAACGCTCACTGGAAGGCTTCTGCTATTCGATGAACGCCGTGGACCATTTTTACATATTTTTACCGGGCTTGGTTTGGTTGCGGAATCTGAAGACATCATCTGTGTGCAGCTCCTTCTGCTGTTCCTTCACTGAGAGAACCCTGCTCCATCCTGGCCTTCTCTGTGGTTTTGGTCCTGAATGCTCCAACAAACACCTGAAAGCTGCGACTGGCACCGTTCTGTCAACTCGGTGCAAAGTGATGTTTGGAAGCGCAGAGAATAAACACACTTGATGACTCAATTGACTCCCTTCATCATGAACCAACATGGTTTTCGTATGTTTTCCATTTTTCCATTGTTTTCAATTGTGTTCCTGCTCGGTACCGATCTTGGCATCCCCACGCCGACACGCGGCGGTTGGTACTCCATGAGCTTCGCAACTTCTCCATCTTCGTGACCTTTGTAGGCCAGGAGAATCAGCTAGTTCTGCATTGACAAGCCTACCATGGTGTGGCGTAAACCCATGCATACTCGAGCTGACATGCTAACAAATGTCTCAGGTGAGATGGTAGGTTTGCAAGAACCAAGGGAATGTCGAAAGATCTCAAGAGGCGTCTACCAAACTAGCTGGGCGCCCTCTTCCGGGTGTTGCATGTATACAGTAATTATATAACACTGACTTATACTGACCTGGTCACATCTAAAGAAAATGGTTCAGTCGCTTGTATCTGTTCAAGTCCTCTATGATTCTATGATCGCATATCGAGAAAAGATCAAATATCACTAATACTTCAGTACATAGTTAACTATAACTGTTTATATACATATCATATATACGGATAAGTGCTTCTTGCCTTCATGAGCAATGCCTCATGCAGTGCATTGAAATGAAGGTCTGCTCCAGGCATGCCCACGAGACTTGTCTTCTTCGAACAACTCCTCTTGACGCAATGCATAAACCCAGAAGCATACGCAAGTGGTGGAAGTGACAGGCTTGAGCAAAATCTATCGAAGATCTGGTCTGACTTTGAAACCTTTGAATTCTTCCATGCATTCCAATCATTCGATATTATTCTCTATCATGATTTTTATACATGTATTAATTATCAAATATTATCAATTATCTTGTATTTACACATGTATTCACATAGTGTGATACAGTATGATCAGTATGTCTACTTGTGTATGTTTCTCTGGAACGAATGTAATGGCAGGGGGAACTGTGACCATTGACAAGAAACAGGATGAAACAATGCGCAATGGCCAGTGAAGCTAAGCTAACTGAGCCCATCCCAGTTTCTGTGAGAAGCTGACACTGCTGGCTGTGTTGCAAAGGAATCTGAAGATCGCAGTGAACGTATTCACGAGGAAAATTTACACCGGCATAGACCCCAGATAGCATTGGGGAAGACAAGGCGGCAGCGGCAAATTTGTCGGGTAATCCCATTTGAACAGGAAGCAAAAATCTCTACTGCTTAAGCTATCTTGGGAAAAAATAGTTTAGCAAAGAGTTCTTGAATGATCCTCGCTGCAAATGCAGATTGTTGATGATTGCCTAAAACATCTAAAACCCTCCAGTAACGGATAGCAAATAGTAGCAAATAGTAGTACCAAGAAGCCGATTGGGCCTAGCAACGCAGCACTGAATCCGATTTGATCCGAGGCAAGAAGATCCTCTGGCTGGAAGCTTGCATCCTCGATGAGGAGCTCCTGGCATCGCTGTCACTCTCTTTCGATGACGGCTCCGGTTCCAGCTCGTTCCAGCTCATAAGAAATCTGTGGAAATGGAAATCTACGCAAATGCCTAGAAATATCTAGAAGCATTTAGTTTTTTTTGAAATGTCTAGATGTGTCATGAAATAAGTGGAACTCTCATGATCAGCCATGATCAGCCCTCCTCCGAGAGAATGAAGGCTGACAAGAGCACCACGCAGGTGAGCAACAGGAGCTTTGACCTGATGACCAGCAGAAAGACAGAGAAAGACAGAGATAGACAGAGGCTCCTTGACTCTCTGTATTTATAGTATACCCTCAGTATTTTATGTATTTTATAGTGTCTTCTGCCGAATGTAAGCGTTGAGGTAGTATGTTATGAGGTAGCATATGTTACATTCCAACATATTCCAACATATATACTTTACTGTCATGCTATAAAATACTATAAAATGTTCCCTTTACAGGCAGCAACATCAGCAAAGTGTGACGGTTGTTGTCCTGAGGCCGAAGGGTGTGTTGCACACACCGGTTCGGCAAGTACAAAAGATCTGGTCGATACAGTTATATACATATATAAGCTATCTAATGTATATATATATATTATAATATAAAATATAAAATATAAAATATATAATATATAATATATAATATATGATATATGATATATAATATATAATATACAGTATATAACATATAATATATAATATATAATATATAATATATAATATATAATATAATATATATATATATAATATAATATAATATAATATAATATAATATATATATATATACAGGTACTTGGCTGATATACGTGTCCGCAATGAGGGAAGTTGCTGGCTTTTCCAAACAGCAATTATCAAAATTATCAAAGACCTACTGTGGGCCACGCCGGCGGTTTTTCGGTGGCTGTATGCACTCCTGCCTGGAGATGTTAGTTGACATGTTCTCTGGAGTTGTCTTGGTCTCAGCCAGGCACCGAAATTGCATCCCATCGGACTCTGCTCATGGCCTGTCGCTTCACAGTCCACCGTTGCAGGGATGAGAAAAACACAGAGATTAAATTAGAACAATTAGATACAATATGATACAATATGATACAATTAGACCAAATGACATTAGAATACATTAGATTGAAGTCTTCTCACCTGAGGCCAACCATGTCAAACCCAAGATGCAGCGCCAGCATCGCTCTTCGGCCTTCTCATGACATACGGACGAGATCTACAAGGAGACAACGACCCCTTCGTCTCACGGCTGTCCAGTTGGGGTCAGGTTGCTGGGTTGTTTTGGTTGTTTTCTGATGGAAAGAAAACAGGAATTGAAAGCAGCCTTGGAGTGCATCTGTGTCAGTTTCTTGTGCAAAAGCCCTTATCTGTGCAGATTTGCACAGCTACTCAAAACGTAAACATGGCTGAAGGATGCTGAAGTGCCGTCCGCTTACCTCGTTGCAACCTGGAAAAACGTTGTTTGGTCAATGTCAATTCCATCTGTTCTATGAGATGTGCTTGCTCAGCTTGAGTTTATTCTCCGCCAATGTCGGGAATTTGTGTGGTGTTTTCATGATCTGAAAGCTGCCGCATGGATCATGTCATGTAGACATGATTGACATGATAGAGTTGGATATATTTAGAATGGAACAAAAATTGAACAAGCATGTTGAACATTTTGCGAAATAAAAAGGGAACATTATGAACATGATAGGGTAAAACCGCACGCTGTCAGACCAAAGGCAAAACATTTACGAGTACCATCGAGTACCTTCAGAAGCCCATTGATTTTTTGAACACCGCTGCAAACTGACTATCCAATCATGTGCACACATCTTGTCTTGGATCTGTGATGACTCACGCACTGTTACCGGTGACTTTTGTGACACGTGTGCGGACATCTCCAGCTTTCAAGTTTCAACTCTTCTCCTGACATTGAATGAACTGAAGGTTGGAGCAGCTTCATCGCATATCGCGTAGGGAATCGAATCACGACAGCCCTAGCCATGGATCCCAACATGTTCCACAACAATTCACGTTCACAGCACTCCTCCAGGGCTTCCAAAAGCTGTTTTCGGGCTTCAGCAGCGTTAGCTTCTTTGATGCTGGCCTCACCAAATCACGACTTTGACCGCTTGAAGTATGCTCAGAGATCCTCGCATCGATGATGCTTTTATATGATTTATATGTGCTTTTATTAGCTCACGCACATCTTTACGTGATTTTGCCTAGTTTCTTGCATGTTGCAGCATTGGCTCAGACTTGTCCGTGGACTCACGGAAAATGTACACTCACGAATAGTACCAACCCATTCCATCCTATTCCATCGCGGTCAACATTTCCCAACCTCTTCCTCCGCTTTGGCTTTGGCCGCAGCTTCAGCTTGTTTTTGCTCCTCAATGGATGAGAAATTTTGACCTGGTTTCCGCATCTTCCTCTGACCTTACCGGTTGGAAACCTGTTTCTGGCATTACATTGCGAAGTGCATTGAAATGCCGTCAGACTTTCATTTGCATCCACTTGGATTGCAGCCTTGTGCACTTAAACATCACCACAGCTTGCCCATGAACAGCAGTGACCAAGTCTAGAAGCAAACGATTCCTGTTTGAAATGAGTCCGAATGTAGCTTCACCTTGAGATAAAATTGCCAAAATGATGACAATGAATGGCCCACAAATTCTCTTCAGTGCCAGCCGTTCCCGTTTGACCATTTTGACCTGCTGCTTTGTGAGCAACCCTCCATGCTGGGCAGCCACCGCACCTCGCTCTTGGCAGCTTCAGCCTTTGCCGCCATGGCATCGGCCTCCAGAGGGAGGCAAGGCCCTCGAATTGATGGCAGGTGCAATATATGACTCAAGATGATTCCACCAAAGCAATACAAAGACATACAACAGCAATAGTGACAACATGTTGACAACACGTGACAACCATTGACAACCGTGACAACCTCTATAGGTCTCTATAGATTTGGTATCGACTCCTAGTTTCCACATGTTGGTGCAAAGTTTTGCGACAGAGGGCATTCGAGAACCCAGGCCTCCTGCTGGGCCTTCAATGCAATCTTTAAGTGTCGTCGAAACCTCAAGGGAGGTCACATAGATCAATTCAGATTGACAGAACCGAGCTCTGCTCACTCACTCACTCACTCACGGGGCGGCGCGTGGACAAAAATATGTGATGAATATCAGAATCCAAATATCAGAAAAATATCAGAATCTGCAAATATGATAAAATCCTTTCAATTCAACGAAACTCCTGCAAGATTTTGTTGAAATCCCTAATCCTTTTCACATCTTGTGTAGCATGCAGGCTCAAGGATTTCTATGTCCCAGTGTCTCCCAATGACTTCACTCGAAATGCTTCATGTGGCTGAAGTTGAATCGCGCAACCTACCAGGACCAGTACGTACCAGTGCTGCGTAGAGTGCGTGCTTGCACCACGTCAATTTGCGATATAGGTCACACACATTTGTAATCATTTGTATACATATTTGTACACAATCTAATGGCCTGCTCAGCTATGAAAAACTGGGACCCGCTTGAAGGCTGTGCACACTTTAGCTCCTCCCTCGCTGTGATTCATGCGCATTGGCTGAGATCCCCTACTCCACTGCAGTTTGTGCTGAGAGTGGCAACGAACTGCACGGTGCTAATCAAAAAGAGTTTGGCTTCCTCATCATCTCTTTTTAAAAGAGTCATGTCCCTTGCACAGCATGCCACGGTTTTTGTGTGCATGGGGCCAAAGTCTGGAGGTCTCGACTCAAGACAGCCCCTTGAATCCCCTTGATCTTTAGTGCCAGCCATGTTAGATCATTTTGGAGCAGCATTCAACTCAATGCCTGTCAGACAGCAGCTGGTCATCCTCTGCCACGGTTGTCTCCGCCTTTGTCACGCTTGACGGGCAAGGACTCACAAAGCTACTAGGCGAATCAATGCGGCCAGTGATGAAGAAGGGACTCCTCATGGAGTTGTCACTCAAATTTGAGGAATCAAAGGGAGGGTGCTGCAAAGGTAGTAGCGCAGATGACCGGCTGCTAGTGAACATGAGCGCACACCATTAAAAGAAAATATACAATGGAGATAATGGAGTGTCTCAGAGCAGGACCAAGCTTTCACGAATCCTCTCGGCATCGGTCTTCACCAACCATCTGAGCGAACACGAAAGGCATCGAAAGGCACCATGACAGACAGCTGAACATCAGGCTGCTGATCCAGGAACATCAAGAAATTTACGAAGTGACTGCGAGGCAAAAGAACATGTCGATCATGTCGAATGCTGATGAAAATAAAGTCGATAGATGTCGATAGAATCTTGTAGCTAGCTAATTTAAAGGCAACAATGGATTTTCACCTGCAAATGTGTAATTACAGCACTCATCCTGAGAGCACACAAAAACAATCAAAAACACATGTCCCATCTTGAGTAGAGATTGAAAAAACTGAAAGAGGAAAATGACAACAGCTGCGTTCATACTGGTGGTCGTATGGCTGAATCTGTTTGGCAAACTCTCAACGGAAAATCGACTCTAAGTTCCATGAAGGAATTCGTTGCGTAAAGACTTGCTGAGAACCTCGCTTGCCATCCACCATGGTCGTGCCCATGCAGTCCTCATGCGTCAGAAACTTGCGTAAGTTTATACAGAACATCGACCTTTAAAACTCCCACGTACAGACCACTTTTTCGGAATCCGTTCTTTTCTAAGGCAGCTTCAAGCTGCAGCAATCAAGAGAGTACCAGGCTGGAATGGCAGTAGGAATAGTATGGAATAGTGCTGAGTCAAATCGGTACAGTTTTGAAAGGTGCGTAGTTGGAGATCACGCTAAAAGACTCAGAGGTGCCGTTTGGATTTGCTATGATTTGCTTAAAACACCATGAAACGCCGCCGAAATGGGACTAAGCGTTTGTCAGGTAGTGTGCTCTTCGGTGTAAGAGAAGAGCGAACTCGCCAGCCAAGTTGCATCCACGAAGCCATATCTCATCAAGTACTGTGCATTGGTAAGGGCCTTAGGCACTCACGAAGTCTTTCAAGACTCTCCGGTTTGTCTGCCTGCCTTTCTAGATGTTGCATTTCTAGAACACAGTTCCCACCTGCCGAAGTTCACCAGGATGATTGCACAGAAATTTGCTATCAGCCATGTCCAATGCATGTCGCACGGCGCACAGCATGCAATAGCTGCGTATCTTGTTGCTTTTATGCCCAGGTTGCTCGGAACAGAACTCCAAACCACAAAATCTCTAGCAAGGCCTCATAGTATGAGTTAAAACGGGATGATATTGAACCAAAGAGGGGAAATTGAGTGTAAATACTGTATATTATATGTATATTATATTTTTTTATTTATGTATTTATTTATAGTTAAATTTAATAAATACATACTGTACAATACATTATACAATATATATATAACATTATATAACTATAATTATATATACATAATTATACATATAATAACCGTATACCATTGATACATATATATATACATATATATATACATAATATATATATACACATATAATATATACACATATAATATATACATATAATATATATATATATATTATATACATAATATATATATACATATATATATATATATATTATGTGTATATATTATGTATATATATATATGTATAGGTATACGGTATGCGTATGAGTATACGTGTAGAACTATATGATTTGTATGTATTATAATTGTAAAATATATTATATATATAGCCCAAACATGGCTGTTCACTGAAACTGTTCGATCAAGCAGGCAATCGATACCCGTGGACACCATTGGCAACAAGGTACAAAAACCCTCCATCCAACACTAGAACATTGGGTCGATTGGGTTCTCCAGCCATATCGCCAATGCAGTCACCACCGCAACCATCAGGGCGGAATGGGCTGCCACCGTAGCAAATGCGAATCTGGGCCAAACAGATAGGATCACACGGGTTTGTTACTTTGGTAAACATGATAGTGTGTCAGAACATGTCAGAACCATCTGTCATTAGGAACCTTCATTTTGAATTTATCCGTTGATCTTCACTGTCAAGTTCCCAAACGCGCGTTCCATTTGGTTATACGAAACCGGTCGCTTTGTATGTGCACTCTCTTCGGATATGTTGGGCATCGAACGAACTTGTGCATTTCATGATATTTCATGCAAGCACTTCCAGATTTATCACCTCTGCTTTGGCCAGGATACAAAATCAAGGAGATTCATGGTGTAGTCATAGGATGTCACAGGCCCCTTTACCACAGGTGAGGTTCTGTAGCCATCTGTAGCCATTAAGAGAATGATGGGAACCTGCGTCTTCAATGCAGAGTTGTTTGATTGCCAGCTCACCATAGGCCTCTTCACCCTTTTTGATGGGCGAACCCGCAATCACCTGGGAGTAGTTTCAGAAGTAGTTTCAACATATTTGAAGAAGGAACAATGACAATAGAAACATTCCGACACATGCAACACATGCCAAGCTGGACCTCTGCGCGCAAGTCTCTGAGCATCTCTTAGCACTGGTTGGAAATTCACATTCTTTCGGCCCCGTTATAGTTGTAGGGCATTGTAGGGTATGTGCTTTGAAGATCTTTCAAGCGTGTGTACGTACCGTGTTGTTGCCAAATTAGATCATTTTGCACTGGCAACTTCATTCAGGTGAAAGAAATGGTCAAACTTGAAACAAAAAGATCAAAAAGAAAATTGACAAAGGAGCCTAAAGGGGGTTCAAAGGAGCCTAGGAGATTCCTAGGAGATTCCCAGGAGATTCCTAGGAGATTCCTAGGAGATTCCTAGGAGATTCCTAGGAGATTCCTAGGAAATCCTAGGAGAGTGTCTTCAAAGTGTCTTCGCATCTCTTTGCACTGGCCACCTTGAAGACGGCGTCCACATAGCCTTCCAAATTCCATCGCACTTTCATGGTATGCAGCCTCAGAAACATTCAGAAACCCAAGGATTGAAAAAGCCAATAGCTACCAATAGCTACTATAGTAACTTTAGTAGCCTCGTGAAGGCAAACAGAATCACCAGAAGGCCAATTCAAGTAATTGCCAAAGAGAATTGTTGTGGTAAAGCTCCTGACTCAATGGAGAACTTGTTTGCAAATTCCATGGATCCATCATGATCCATCTCTCATTCCTCCTGTAGAGGCAAACGTTCCATATATATTCCATGGGAATGCATAAACCATCGTAAACATTCGTAAACCGTCCCCACGTTCTCCGAGGTGCGCGTGAGCATCATGGTTAAAAAGGTCAATGCCCGGCCTTGGTCAGACTACAACTCGCAAAAGAATCCACGGCGCTTTCAGGAATTTTCGGCCGTTTATGTGCCAAGCCCCAGTCACCCACTGCTCTGCAAAATCAAAAGTAACCTTACTTAGATTGAACCTTCAACAGGTTAACGGAAAGACTGATTTCATGCCGGGATGGTTCAAGGTATTGTAATGAAAGACCTTAGGGACAACCTGTTCTGCATGGACATTGTACGACCAAGTCTGCAAAACCTTCTCTGAGCTCGGCGCAGCAGAAGGCGCAATAGGCCATCGATAGGAGACACAAGCGAAAAAGCACCTGGGTTGCCGCAGCAGGACAGCTACAGTAAATAGATGCCAGTGCAGCTAGACGTGCATATCTCGCAGTGGGCTGGGTGAGCCTTCATGCTTCAAGAAAAAAGCATGCTCTCTCCGCGCCATGTTTCCTCAAGCCCAGGCTTTTCCTCCCGACATATCCCAAGCATTCCCAAGGGCGTCCGCACGCTGGGCAACTGTGCAAAGGGCCCACTTCACCGAGTCTGTCTCCAAAGATGACCTGCTGACGGGAAGTTCGGGAAGTTGGTCCAACCGATCCAACCTGTACAGATCTGGATCACACATGGCTCTAGAAATGTAGGACCCCAGGGCTCAGCCAGCACTGTGAAGTGAGAACCAGTAAATCCGCATTGAACCGTTCACAGGCCAAAGCTTGAGACTCTCAAGACTCAAGTGCTTCAGCCTCTTTATTCCTCCCCTCTGCTCAAAAGTTACTTTCAAAATCAGCACGCAAATTGAGGACCAAACTCGGAAGCAGCACGTGCACAGAGCTCCCTGAGATAGCGCACATTGGAAAGCAAATCACAAGCCTGTGCATTCACTAGCTTCAAGCGCACTTCTCATTGAGAGGAAAGCACTACTGCGTGACTCGTGTCTGAATGCCTGTTTGCAGCATTTCCCATGTACATATTTACCAGTTCTGGATCGTTTTTTTTGCTGGTCAAGAAAACACTTCATCTGCCTTCGCCGCCGAGTCTTCTCAATGACTTCAGGGCACTGCCTCAAGACTCGGAATATGCCCTTCGGCGTGGGATTTTCAAAATCCCCGTTTCCCCATGTTTTTTTGCACAAGATCTTATGTGTTTTTAGCATCCAAAAGTGCAATTAGACTATGTTTGTGGGAATGTTCTTCCTTTGCGGGAATAGGCGGGTTATGGCGGTTTTGCATAAGAACTGTGTTTCCCATAAATTTTATTTCTGTCATACTTACAGTAGTGGAATTATATTTTCCCCACTTAGATTCACATGATTCCATTTTTGTCCTAAAGTTCTGTACAGTAGGATAGAGTCTCGCTGTGCCGCTCCTATTTGCTGCGTACTTCTTTTCCCATGTCTCACACATGTCTGAGATGCAGGTTTCAGAGATGCTATGACGTCGCAAGATTTGTTGCGCGTTTCAGAGATGTTATGCGCTTTTCAGAGATGTTGATGTTGCGCACATTTCACAACATTGTCAACAAATGACGATATTATATGATGCTTATATTGGGGTGGGGGAGGGGTAAGGGGGGTGGGGTGAGAAGGGGGTTTACCTTTCTCCTACAACTTCCAACACATTCTTGATGCTACGCTATTCACTTTCTCAAGTGAAAAACTTCACGAATTTAAGTTTTTTCGACACATAGGGACCAAGACTAAGAAACAACATTTTGACCGTTGGAAATTCAAACATATTCAAAAATCATGTAAATAACAATGGAAATGCAAGTGATGTCAAAATGCTATGGCCGCAAAACCCTGGAAGGGTTGCAAAAACTGAGAATGGGCTGCTGAAAAAAGTGTGAAATGGCGCGGGGTCGTTGCCGGCGGCGTGACCTCGTTTTAAGATGACTTTTCCTTCTGTTTGTGCCGCTGTGATCGATGTGATTTATTGTGATTTCAGATATGGAAATACATGGAATACGTTAGAGCCAAACAAAATATATCAAATTGATACAAAACAAATCAAAATAAATCAAAATAATTGATATAAAATCATCATTCATAGCAGATTCATAGCATTGCTGCAATGCGTTGCCATTCTTGAACAAAACTCCAGCACTTGGCACAAACCTTTTGATTGTGAGTTGAAGCAGCTTTCCGAATGCACAGATCTTCCTACTGGGAAACATGCCATTTCAATCCATTTCAATGCATTTCATATATCATGCCACTGGAATTGATTACATCTACTTCATGCCTTCATGCCTTCATGCCATCGTTCCTGAACAATGAGCCTCATGTGGATGTGGATCTGAGGTCAAGTGCAGCATTTGCAGCTCCTCATCACTGTAGAAGTCCGGCATCCTGAAGCGTTGCGGACGCAGGTCCAGGATGGTCCAGGCTCAAAGCCTCTGGGATTCAAAGGAACTGCGAACAAAATTGGAGTCGCGGCATTGCGATCATTGCCATACCACCATATACCACCCACCAATGGCCCACCAATATGAGCAAAGCAAACTTCCAGCGAAATGGCCTGGTCATGCCTGGTCTATCTTCAACCCCTCAAAGAAAACGCAACAAATTGTGACAGGCCAAAAAAAGGTACGAGTAGCGGCCAGCGTCCTCATGATATCTGAGGAATCTCGACCTGATCGAGTGGAGAGCGAAGAAGTTGAACTAGCATGAACTAGCAAGTCCCTGCTGGTGTCATATCTGTGCATCATAGTGGTTGTACGGAACAAAAAGAGCTCAACACCATTCAGGAAAGTTCTAGGTTCCGAAGTTCAAGCTTCAGCTTGACCATTTCAGAAGCGGGCTGTGCCTGGGAGCAAGTCCGTGTAGGGTGCCAAATCCTTCAGACGTCAGGTGGGCTTGGACTGAACAGCTCGTCTGCGTCTGCTAAGTGGTTATCAATGGAAGAACAGGGCGGCTAATCAACAAGCTATTGACACAGGTGTGTAATTTATGTTTTGCCAATCTGCCAAGAAGCACTTGGGTCATGAAAGTGTCAGCAGTTGAACAATCGGGCGGCCCCAGAAAATCTAGCAGGCTCAGGAACAGAACATTTTATCATCCTGAGAGAAGGCACTTCACCCCACTTCAACACTTCAACACTCCCACTACAATTACAACGAACCTACATAGAACTGATTACAACTGTATACTGATTACATACAAGCATGAGCAGCAAGAATATCTGATCACTAACCAGCTAGTTCTATCTAGTTCTAAGATGTGCTCGTATCCTGAAACTAAGCTTGGCACGGCATCGTCCAGAAGCCTGATGCAAACGTCAGCTGGTATCAAGCAGAGCCGGCCATACTTGCCACTTGATGCTCAACAGTGCTCAACTACTTTCAAAACTCGTTCAAGGCTCTCCGAACGAAATAGAAATATATGGAAAGTGTATGACAGTTCGTATTTAGCTGCGCCTCAGCAAGGCCAAAGCATTCAAGCTTGGATCTTTGTCATTCCTGTGGGCTGCCCAAATGACATGCCATGTGTTGACACTTTTGTTGCTCTAGATCAGATCGTTGGTACAAGCATTCAACAACACGACGATTGAATGGTGGGGAAAATGCGCATGTCTCTGGCAGTCCTGGGATCTGTGATGTCAATTGATGCACCAAGTGGTATCTCCACCTGAGGAAGAGGCAGCTGTTGATGGAAGCCAGTGATCTCTCTCTCGCTCTCTCTGAAAAAATTGCGGGGTTGTTAGCTCCCTTACCTCCCATGCCCACAGGAAGTAAAACTGCAAGCATCTCGTATGCCGAGCCCAAATCTATTGGCGGTTTGAATACAAATACAAATTTCACTTCTAGTCCAAGGTGCACATGCAGGCTTAAAGCACGATAATTTCCTCAATCTTATAATATCTTATATATATGACATGGTTTGAACATGTTTAAACTCCAGTTTTGAATGGCAGGTGCTAAAGCAGGATGGGCACAAGCTATCAAGCTGATTCAAGCTGTTGTTTTGCTTCTTTTTGCATCTCATCGGGTCTTGGAGGTCGGTCCTAGATATCGTTTCCAAAACTGTGCCATTGGTGCGAGAGCCACGCATCGCCAGGAGACATCATTGCTGCATGCACTGCAGCTGATGTTTCAGAATCCGAACCAGCTGCATTCGAATCATTCGGCCATGGGAGAGTTCAGTCAGGGACATCGCTGTGACCTCCCGTCATCACCTTGAGGACTGTTGCTAGGCAACATCGTAGCAGTAAGTCTCAGAAGGGAAACAGTTGCTGGAACCACTGTCCCCAAAGATCTTAGTTTGGTTAATGGGTCAGTCCTGATGTCAGCGTTTGGAAACTGTCAGCCACTCACAGTGTTCAGATGTCGACATCCAGGCTGGCCACCCAGCAATAGCTGCAATAGCTGCTACGGCGACGGTGCATGGCTGCGAGACTATTTGAATCAAGCCTTGTCACATTGTTGATCCGAGAGTCATCCACATGCGAGTGTCACGCTAATGGATGACTCTCGGATCATCAATGTGACAAGGCTTGATCTGAATATAGATGTTGCTCCGCGTTTTTGGACCTATGATGTAATGCCCGAACCAAGTAAGAACGGTAAAGTATACATAATATATATAAGTCTTTTCTACATAGAAAGTGACATTGTGAATTTGTCACATGCATAAACGACATGATACGACATGTAAGATGACATGAGGCAATACAGTGTTTTTCTGCTTGAGTGGAGATCCACATCTTTCATCATCTTTCTGGATGTGTCGAACAATTTGTTGCCTTCGTCGCCATGGAAAACAATGACGGCTGGTGTCAGAACTGGTGGTCCCTTCATCTGGGGAGCTGGTGATGCATCAATACTCATGGAGCCAACAGATAAACAAATAATCTCTTGAGAGGTGCTGTTGACATCGTAGACATGATTGAATGATAGTGAATGCATTGACTGCTTGCACAAGTAACCAATAGTAGCCACTTGCATCCACTTGTGTTCTGTACAGACCCCTTTCTCCTGGCTATTTTTGATGGCCGCTCACCAGAAGAGTCATGGTAAGGCCGCAGATACCGCACAAGTGCGGAGGTGTTGCATATCACGGTTTGCGGCGATTTCCGACGGGCTTCCCTTTCTCTGACAATGTCTTGCGGTTGCTGCGGTACATCTCCGCATTCATTGTGCGCATAGTGCTCCATACTAAGACTATTTCAACTGCAGCTATATACTAGGCTTACTTCTGGTATCTTCAGGTGATATGCTGCAGCACAATTTCGTTTTCCTCCCTGAATGCACGATGCTCTGATCACAATGTGTGTCCTATCTTTTGCCGTTTGTCCTTCTGCAAAGGGTAGGTTTATCTGGGTAACGAAGATGCACAGAGCAGAAATCAAATGCAATCAGGATGCAGGTTTGGAAGGGACGAAGGGAAACAAAAGCAAGACTTCTGATGAGACACTTTGGGTGAAATGTTTGCAGAGCCATTTGATTCGAGTGTCAGAATGCAGCAAATGGGACTCCGCTAGGAAATAATCAACTCATATCAACATATATCAACTCATATTCACTCAAACTTTGCCAAGTACACACTTGGGGCAGTGCAATGGACTCATTCTCAGCAATGTCCTGCGCAGCTACTAAGCCTCGCCTCAGCTGGGCAGCATGGTCTGAAAATGTCTCAACACATCTGAAAATATCTGAAAAATACAACCTGGCAACGGGTGACAGATTGGTAATGCACCCGTCTTGATCCTGATGAGTGATCAGTGTTTGATTGCATCTATTGTTGCCGGAAAGAAAAGCAGGCTCAGTACACCTCTGTCTCAAGCAGGTCTGCTGAGGCTTTCGCATGCCATTCACGTTCGCGATTTTCACCTTCTCCTCAAATGCATGCTTTGTTCCGAAGCATCTCAATTTGTCTTGTGAGGCATACATGCATGTGCATTTTTCTCTGTAATGCATTAGCTAGGGACTCTTCGAGTCACTGGGCTGTTTTTTTGAGCAGGCACGTTCAAAACGGATCAAAATGGATCAAGATAGCATGTGGGAGATTCCAAGAGAAGTCACAAGCTAAAATGAGCGGAGGAGTAGCTGAAGAGTAGCTGAAGAGTAGCTGAAGAGTATGGCAAATTCCATCAGTACAAGCTTTGTCTCAGAAGCTGGGAACTCCCCCTGACTCCCCAGCGCACCATGTTAGCACCGCGTGCTGCCATCCAATCGGAGAAGCGCTGCCATCTCTCCTCCTGAAGCACAGGCGGGTGACCCGCATGTAAGGTTTCACACCAGTTATCCCACACCTGGTAAGGTTTGATGAAACTACACAATATTCAATACTATACAATACTGATTTGAATTTCAAAGTGCCAAAACCCATGAAAGCATCTGGTATCCTACAATACATGGTGATTATTCTTGGCACGCCGTGCACTTACTCCCCTTGCAAAGCGACTTCCACCTTTCCTTACTCTATGAGCCCTGGCCTTAGATTCTGTACCTGCTTCCTCAATGTCACTGGCTATCGCCTCAGCATTTGCTCGGTCTGACTAGGTTGGAGTGAGGAAGACTGTTGCAAGACCTGATACGCTTAAAGAAGCCGTGGCTTGTTGCGAGCCACATCTTCGTTCTTAGTGTGTTTTTTTTCCGAAAACAACTGGAGAGCTAGAAAGCTGTGTGCAAAACAAAGTGCGTCATAGTCATAGTTGTACAATGTTGGACAATTAAGCCAAACTAATTATTGTAGCATGGCATAGAAAGTAGCTCTAGAAGTTTCCAAAGGATCCTGTGAAATATCTTCGTGCACGCTACAGCAACGTGCACTCAGGGTCCCCGCCATGCGCAGGGTACGCCTTGGGTTTTTCACCTCCAGCTTTGAAAACAGAGGACAAGCACAACAAAACGTTCAAGAGGTGTCAAAATGAACGCTGAGAGCATTAATGTCAGACCAAGAATTGACTTCTGTCGTTCGGATCAGAGATAGTTACTTTTTCTTTGAATCCTGGATCATGGACTGCAGCATGCCCAACTTCCGCTGTGGCGTGAAGGGTCTGTACGGATCTGTACTTTGGGGAATTTTATAAACTAGGAAGCAAAAGGAAGCAACCAGTATCACAAACAAATGCAGGGATTAAATCAGCTGCTCTTATTCGATCATATTTGATCTAAGGTGGTATCAAGAAGACTTATGAAGTAGTGTATATAATATTATGTATATATATTATATATTACATACTGTACAAGTACTGTCATATGTGTTTTATCCTCTGGGTACCCTTGCGGTGACTGGTCGACCAGGCGCGCACCTGGGGTGAAGGCGTTGACGGGCGAAGATTGAACGAAGATAACGAAGGTTAGTGCGGTCTATGAATCAACTCAAGGGGGGTAATGACGGGTGTGTCGTGCAATGACAGCTCCTGTCGTTACGACCTGTAGAAAAGGAAAAGACTTGGCAAATCTTGGCAACCAAAACTTGCTGAACCTGGGATTCAAGATTTTTCATCTATATCAAGCCCTGAATTCTCTGAGAAACCACACCAGGTGCGTGCAAGATATGCGCATGCCGCAACAACCACCACTGCCTGAAATTGTTCAATGCAGTCAGTAGAGTCAGTAGAGAGAATGCTGGCATAGTAAGAGCTTTTGCGAACCGTAAATCCTGACAAACCTACAAGATCCTATAAGCACATTTCAATGCATTTGACACCCCAATCTCAAGCTGTTGGCAGGATTACCATGTCATTCAGAACTTCAAGGCTGAAAGGAGTCTAGTTGTCTTCGATGATGATGATGATGATGGTGATGATGATGGTGGTGGTAGTGGCGGTGGTGGTGATGATGATCTCACATGATTCAACGATATCCACTGTGCACAATCAATAAATGGTATTCTATCTTGTTACATCTTATTACACCGTTGTTTACCAACATAGAAAAATCGTGCTGGAAATGAAACTGACAGAAGCAAGGGAACTTCATACCTTGATAGGGCCAGCATTTTTGCATTGATAAAGATATCGTGACATATCGTGACATATCGTGAGAATCCCTACTGCACAATCGTGCTAGAGCCTGCCACAACTGTATGGAAACTGAGAGGTAGAGTTGAAGTCGTTCCGAATGGAAATCAGATGAAATCACTTGCTAACCGCTGCTAACCAGCCCTGTCAGCCCTGTCATTACCCTGGCCTGGATTGCACCAGCCCTACGAGAGCGAGTCATCGTTTCAATTCAAAACACTGGCTAGCGTGAGGTCCGTTAAACATTGTGCATAGAGAGCCTAGAGCAGGACAGCCTGTCAAGAAACACCCACTACTTCTGAAGCTATCATATGATATCATATGTTACCATGATTCTATGTGTGCTGCCTGAGATTCTGAGGGTCATAGCCAGAACATGCCAAAACAGCTATGTAAGAACAAGTTGTTGCTTCAATCAGAGCTGTCCCGGTCGGTCATTAACAAAACACCAGGAGTCCATAGTAGAGTGCTGGAATTGGTGATAGCACAATATTCACGGTTAAAGTGAGTTTCTCTCACCGAAGGATCATAGTTGATAGATCTGCAGTGATGATCAGTGATGAGTGTAAGATAGTGTAAGGCTCCATGCTTTGAGACTTCAAGCCATGCGTTGGTTCAGCTGAATGCTTTTGAGCACAGAGCAACATCCGCAATCAGAATGTGTGGACTCTCATCTTGAAGCCGACCGAAATAAAGCCCAAATTCAGTTTGTCTGATAGTCGAGTGTTTCAAAACCTGATCAGTTGGAGCAACGCTTGCCATATGACCGAGAGGTTCCACCAAGAGCGACAGCTAAATCAACAGTGCAAATGCCTTCGTCAAGATCATAAAAGAATATGCTGGAGCAATCAAGACGTCGTTCTCCCCAAGCCACTCACGTTGTGAGTTTTGCGTAATTACAAATGGCATAGCCATGTGAACACTTGCCATATTATCTCTATCAACCATTATCAAGCTGCATAATTATACATAGACAGGAGCATCAGTCGCCTTGGTTGGACACTTTCCATTACAGTACATGCATGTTTTCTTTTCCCATCCATCCCATGTGCATCCATGTGCTATCCGCCGAAGCACATGCAAACAGTCAGTTTTGCTCATCGCAATTGAGAGTTGTCGGCTCGCAGCCGGCTCAGTACGCGTATAAGGCTGGAGTAATTGTGTCCGCCAAGACCAACATCACGTCGTTCTGGCAGGAAAATCCCCAGGTGGAAGATCCACTGGGAGTCCTTAACAAAGCAACAGTAACAGATACAGTACAGAATTATAAAAGATGCCGATACCGATACCATAATTTAATTGTGACATGTGTGTTTACTCTAATATATTCTAATCATATCTAACCCATTAATATTATAATCTTGTTATTCCCAGCAACAGAGAATCTTGAGAACACGGATTCAAGGGGACTCAGGGACTTGAGTGTTGATGAGTGCTGCAAACATCACGGAAATGGCTTGCCCCAGTGAAGCTGGAAGCTTCGCAAAGGATAAATGCGAGGATCGCCTAAAAATTGGAACTGCCCAAGCATGGGCAAATCTCAGCATTGTGTCTACCTGTCCTGTTCCAACCAAGCATCCCTCAACGCAACGAGTGCCCGCAGCTAGAAAGTCATCAATCTTGGAAATACGAAAAGGCTTGTATGGCTGTGGCTGCGATCCCAGTTCGCCTCTGGATGGACACCCAGAGCGCTGAGGTGTTCATGCAGAGCTAAACAAGTAGGCCTCAGGAGCATTAGCCACTTGCAATCATTCCAATAATATCCAATAATTCTGATGCACTATGGGCGGTGTCACATCCACTATGCACAGTGTGGAAAAGGGAGGCTGGCAACACCCATTGCGAAGCGTTTTCCACTGCATGTTCCAGGAAAGCTCACCAAGGAATCTCCACTTCAAGAGAAGGTTCGACTAAAGTTGCTTTGTAAGTCAAGCATTGGGCAACCGTGCCCATCAAGCTCTGTGCTTCGCAGCAGCATTAAATATCTTGATGCTCTGAGGATCTCCGTAGAATCGACACCAAGCACCTGGCGAAGCATTTGAGATCATCTGAGCCTAGAGCCAAGTCTGCAATGGATCAATTTATATCAAGTGCCATTGTGGGTAATTACCGCTGGATACCGTTGGGATCGGTACCTTGGTAAACTTGCCAGGTGCGCAACTGCTGCCTCCACTGCGCGTAGGATGCTTTGCACATCCAAACCATTAGTGCGAACTGCAGACCACACCTCAGTTTCGGAGACGACAGCAACATCATCCAGACCTACTATGGATACTATAGTGATACGATCCTATACCATCCTATAGCAACATTTAACAATCCACTCATATCCACTTACATCATATATATATATATATATCCACTATATATCCACTTTTTCCAGCAGCTTTCCACAGCTTTCCGGCATCTTTTCATCGCCCGCCAGCCGCAGCATCCGCTTAGCTCTGCCGCTTAGCTCCACTGGTCCAGGCAGGTCTCCAAGGCCAAACGCTCGCCCAACAGCACTTTGGCCTATCGATTGGTTTGGGAATCTTTGGGATACCGGGATAACTGGGATACCCCTAAAAATATCTAAAATTTGGAGAACATGATAAATAGAAGATGATAGAACATGTTTGGGAAATGTGATGGCTTTTTTCAAATTATTGATATATAGACATATATAGACATAGATATGTAGAGTCTACGTAGAGGTGATCGGTGATGGATTTTCCCCGAATACTTTACTTTGAAATACTTTGAATATCTTTGAATGCAAAATATCGGGGAACAAAGAAAACATAAGAAAACTTTGAGCTCAGGAATGCATCTTCTCCCGAGATGCTGCCAGGGTCTGATGGATCTCGTGAGGCTCCTGCAAGGACTGGGCTGCTGTCAGACTTTGGCCCCTGGAACGAGCACGGTACGTCATGTACCCGAATGTACCCATAACATCTCCATGCCAATGAGGTTAACACATTCCGATGACATGTCAAATATCAAAATAATCAAATCGACTTTGCAATTAGGTTGCTCCAGAACTTCCCAAGTTAAAATCTCACCCTGTCCAGTACAGTCTGAAGGCATCAAGCCTGTCACAGCCCCTCATAGCCCGTCATAGCCCGTCATAGCCCATCCCAGCCGTCCTGTTTGGAGCTGGAGGCCTTCGCTTTCAGTTCCTCTTCCTTTGGCAGCTCTTCCAAGGCCGCCGTCACGGCGCTAATGATCTGACGTTTTGAAAGTCACAGGACAACCTGAGACAACCTGGGTTCCTTCATAGCTGCCCTTCCATCATGTTTCATCACATTTCGTTGTTATCAGAGTCACCGAGGCAGGTCATCTGCTTTCTTCATACCTTTTTTCTGTATATAGACTTGAAATCCATTATATACCAATCAGGAGGCCGGAATGGCCAAGTCTTGTTGCAGTGCTTGCGGGTTTTGACTCGCCCATCAATCAGTTCCACCGCATCTCCAAACAAAAGTACAAGACTAGTACAAGCCAGACTAGTTGACGAGTTCACTCACATTCGTGTAATCTAGTGAATCTAGTGTACTTTGCCTGTTGCATCTTTGGCACCATCTCCATGGATCTCCATGGCCTGTTGCTTCACCTTTTCCTCGTTTTCAGCGCTGATGGGTTGCTGCAGCGCTTGGTACGTGGTTTTGGGTTCAGCTTTCCAGGCTCCCAAGGCTTCGGCCAATGGACCGTCCTGCAGTGGACTGGACAATGATACAAAATGGACATATGGAGAAAAAACAGCATAAAACAACTCAGAGCTTAACACAAATAGTATATAAATAATATATAATAAATTATAATAATATCAAATAATGACAGATGAGGAGTCAAATGGTCAAACAGTGTTGGGCAAGGCCGTTAGGCCCTATTTCCATCGTGAATGAGAACATAATTTTCAAGTGCAAAAATGACACATCTACAAAATTCAAGGTGATTTGGATCTGGTGAAGAATTGTTTGGGACTTTCATCAGCTGCCAGAGTCGCTAGAGGTTCCTCTTTGCTGAGCTGGGCCAATCTCAATTTGGGCGCCATCGAACGGCATTGACTTCCCACTGGACGCAGCTCATGCCAGAAGCCCTGGCGAGAAGCGGTTCCAAGAAGCGGTTCCACCATGTTCCACGATGTTCACGTCAGGAAAAGTGCCGCCAAAGGATGCCAAAGGCAACTGAGTTTATCATAGTTTATCACTACTCATTCCTCACCGTTGATTGGAAGCTAAATTGGGATTGACAGACATGTCTTGCCACCTGCCACACCTGCACTCTATGCCTTCTTAAAAGTGTAAGAATAGGGTAAAAGCCCTTTAGAACTCACCGAAGCACTCGGTACGATGCATCGTCCACTCTACGAGCAGTTGCAACAGTTTTGAATGTCATTATATTCATTGCTTGATCTTGAAGTCTGACGCTCTCGATATGGTGAGATTTTAATATTGGATCTGTCTAATGTCTGTTTACACAAACAGATTAGCGGTGGCAATTCTCAGCAAATCCGAAAGGTCTGTCGCAGCTGGCCTCCAGCACAGCAGGGTCGGCACCAAGCGCTTCAAACAGCGCCTCGCACGATGCAGACCCCTCCAAAGTGCTTCTCTGGAGCAGGAGCCAATGGCTGGGATCAAACATCCACGTTCGGAGCTGTTGAAGCTAGATGGGTTTGACCAGAAACAGGTTCTGAAACACCCAAAAGATCCCAAAAGCTTCTCGAGATCGTGATATCTTGTTCGAGCGGGCCTTCAGTTGCCAACCCTTCACAACTGGTGTATGATGCGTATGATACATGGGTCTTTGCCATCGCTCAACAGCACAGGTCACAAATCTGTCATGAAAATGTCTGAGGTCGAACCTGTTTCTGCCGAGACAATGGGTCATCAGGCTGCACCCCTTCAAAGAAGAGAGGCCTCCCTGCATAGGCAGGTAAGTTATTTGGAACAAAACCTCAGCAGTCAAGAGCCAGCTGAAGCATGGGCAATTGGATCTCAACCCCACAAGAGATCCTACTGAAACATCACTTGCATTATCTTGCAATGATACGAACTCGATACTCAGCAAATGTCAGGTTGTCACTGAAATGAGGACCAAAGCCATGGCAGTCATGGGGCCATAAGTATGCACCATCTCCCAAGCCAATCTCAAGCCAACGCCACCATCCTCAGAGCACCATGATGTCGTGGCATGCGTTGGTAACATCTCAATTCTGATCATTATCCAACGACATAATCCATAATAACATCATGGTAACATATCCATGACATGGATAACATCATAATAACATCCATATTGATCATTATCCAATGTTATCCATGTCATCGCTCCCACCTTTTCTACAACAAACAACAAACCCCCTTCTGTGCCATCGACGTAATCAATGAAGACCTGGTCCCCTTTGCCATGATCGCTGCCAGCAGTGAGAACTGCTTCTGGCTCGTTATCTTCCAGTTGCTTGGCATCTGTAGCCTCCGCGAACCCGTTTCATGATTTTCATGCCATTATACAGAACGCATGAGAGCGCATCCCCCTTATCCCTCTTAGTATTCTTTTGTACCAGTATCTGTCAAACCACATTCCGTGGCAACCAAAATTCACTTTTGCCGATCATCTTTTGCTTTACAAGCACTGTCCATCACATCCATTGTGCGCTTCCTGGGAGTGTCTACTACGTAGGCAGGGCAGCACCAGGCCGTGATGTGCTAACTAATTACATATGGTTCTCTTGGTTGTGTGATTATTTTCTGAATTGTGTTCTTATCATGTGGTTTAAGAATCACTCGATTATCGGATAATAGAGGTATTAGAAGCAACATGAAGCAACGCTTCAATGTGCTTCAGACTCTTCAGACAAAGGAGGCCGCTTATCCAAGAGTTCAAGCGTGGGGAGCATCATACTTACTTCTTGTATCATACTTCCTCCAGCTTGCAGTCCGTGAACCATCATTCAAGGGGATGCGGTGTGATTCAAAACTGACGTGGAAACCAAGAGAGAGTCCAAAAATGTCCAAAAGCCACAAAACAAACAAACTATGCTGCAGAACTCGGCATGGCATGTTGTTTCATGGGGCTGGCAGATTTAATCATGCATAACTTATGATCCTTATGTCAGCTCTAGTAGCAACATGGCGGGCTTGTCTTCTGTGGTAGAGCTTTGGTCAATCCCGCCAGTTGCTGTGTTTCGAATGTGGTCAGATCAAATCTAGTTGAAGTGATACAGCATGTGTCGTGTTTGTCCAAAAGTTGATGTCGAATTTAGACTTTAGTGTAATGACAGATGAAAGCCATCATGGGATGGAAGAATTTTGTACTTACAATGTACTTGCAGTTGACTTACTGAGCTTAAAAATAAGGCTGGATTCATGTCATGAAGATTTAATCAATATAACATATCATTTTCTGTTGGCAGCACGGGCCATATTCGAGCCTGGGCTTCGAAGCATCCCGTACCCGTCTGTGACAACAAAATGCAACGAAAGATTCCTGGAAGATCATACCCCACCCTCAACATGGAATCAAATGAGATTCGAATATGTTCAAAATTGTTCAAATGGCAAGTCGGCAAATCATGGCAAATCTACAAGTTTCATACCCAGATACACCTGCCTCGACCACTTGCCCATCAGCCGCTGCAACGCCGATGCTGCAGGTGTTCTTGGAACCGAGCTCGTGGTTTGCCAGGTCCAAGCCAGGAATAAGCAACAACTCCTACAGAGTTTTCTACCAGTGGTTGCCCTCGGCACAAATCAGGTCCTCAAGCATCCTATAGCATCCTCAAGTCCTATTTCTGAATGGAAAACTGAGCGCGATTGGATTAGAGTGAAGTCCGAACCACCCTGCGTGCATCACTGCAACACTTGCTGCGGATAACTCTTTGACTCCAAGCTTCATTGCCGAAAGGTAGTGCGCGAGTCAAAACGATAGCATGGGCCCACAGCCACTTCTCCTGGTCATGGGAAACAAAAACCATGAAGCATAATGTAGCATCAAGCGCTACCATGAGGAAATGATCAAAAGTCTGCAACAAATTTACGTACACTAAGGAAAACAAACATAGACCCTGTATGCATGATACCTACCTTTAAACGTAGACCCTGTAGGTCATACCTGCTGGTCTGGGGTCTATCTTATCTTGTAAAAACATTAAAAAACAAGCTGCAAGTCCAAAAATGTGGATCACATAGACCCTGGCGACACAATGAACAACAATGGAAAACTGGCATAAGCTAGAATTCACACGTTGCAATCTGATTTCACCATGTTTTACCCCACTAAGATGGGTTTTGACAAAGACTCAACATACCCCTGGAGTAGCATTGCAAGTAGGGATAACACAGACCCTGGAATGGTATAAGGATCTATTTGAGAGGCTTATTACTCCTAGTCCAAGAAATTCCCAACACACCATTTCAGGGTCTAAGTTTTCTTGTTTAAAAAACATTGCGTGCCTGCAACCCAACCATGGGGATAACATAGACCCTGGGGATACAATGGACAACAATGGACAACAATGGACAACTGGCATAACATAGACCCGACAGATTGCATTCTTGTTTTACTTTCCGCCGACCCCACTAACATGTTTTTTTTCCAAAACTCATCAATTCCTGCAGTAGCATTGCAAGTAGGGCTACCATATACCCTGAAATGGTATAAGGATCTATTTGAGTTGCTCGTCCAAGAAATGATCCATCTTGCCAAAACAACATGGCGGAGTCTATGTTTTTTAGTTGGGATATATCTTTTAGAATGGTTTCCTGAAAGTCCAACAATGGGGATGACATAGACCCTGGGGATACAATGGACAAAACGAAAAACAAGCAAAACATAGTCCTAACCATCAGGCTCTAGGTGAACCATGGGAGGCCTTCTTGCTGTTTGTGCATCGTTAGTTTCTACTGTTTTTTGGTTAAGGAATACAAGACCCGTATTTTGATGGTTTGAGGGTCCATGTTAGGGGCCGTCAACATCATTAAAGTCTTGCAAGAATATTGGACCTGGGGAAAACCTTGGAAAGGGGCACACCCCCTTTGTTTGCCCAAAAAACGACTCCGAAGAGCCTTTTTGAAGAGACTTGTGAGAAAAAATGACATTTTGGTTTGAGATCTGCAAGGGGGACTTGGATGGTACCATCCTTTGTTGTGGTTGAAGATAGACCATGCATCTAGGTAAATTGTACACTTGCAAAACAAGAAAACTTTCGCTCACTAACATAGACCTTGGACATAGAGGGCAAATTGTTCTGTTTTTTTGCTCTATGTCCAAAGTCTATGTTAGTGAGGGAAATTGTTCTGTTTTTTTGCTCTTGCAACAGTCGTTTTTGGAAAATAAACATAAGACCTCGAAATTGATTTTCTCAGTTTCGAGGTCTATGTTTGTTTTCCAAAGAGTAGTACATCCATTGGAATTGCAAGAAAAAATTGATCCAAGATGTGAAGTGCTAAAATTGATTCTACCTGTCGCCATCTTCGGTAGAACCCGTGGGGCACCAACTCAGACGTGGTATCAAAACGGTCAACAGTGGTATCCATCATTGCACTAAACATCATCAAAATGATGTGTAATTTGTTGTGATGCCATGGCCCTCGCTGATGCTTCGCTCTCCTTGGTCCAGCTTTGTGAATCGAGGCCCAGTTCTTTGATCACAGCAGCTATGTCATTCCATTGCCTCACCAGCTTTGCCAGCTTTGTCTTCTCTCCGGCAGTATTGATAGATATCAGGTACGAATACCGTCTAAGTTCCCAACAACTCCGCATCCAAATATCTCATGGGTGTGCGTATCAATGTATCAGGTATCCATCGATGTTACCTATAATATGTTTAAAAATATACGTATGTAACCGTGTGTATATATATATACATATCATATACATATTATATATACATACATACATATATACATACATACATACATACATACATATATATATATATATATTATGTATATGTATATTATATATATATATATAATATGTATATGTGTGTATACATACACATATAGTACATGTAGTACATGTACTGTATAATTGTATCATGTGCCCTTTAAGATGTCACTTTTATGCTGCTGTGTGGCTCAGTGAGCTGCAACAGCTGCTGCTCAGTGGCCACGTCCAGCGGACTTCCCTTCAGCAGTTGCCTGGGCAAACAAACGACTCAAAGATCACAGTGAACAGGAAATCCGCCCACACCGCTTTGGCGGTGAAGGCGTGCTTATTGGGGGGAAACAGCTACACTAAATGCTCAATCACATTTGTTAATATAACAGTCGCTATATCAGCTTTAGCTGGGGGGGGGGGCCAAAAACGGTTTCGCACCGAGACCAGAATTAGGTGGTGTTTTCGACATTTTTCGAGGATTTTTGAGTGTCTGAGCGCAAGAGGGTATTGAAATGGAATTTTGGGTCATTTTGGTAGCTTTCCGGCAATGGAAAA
>Ga0126342_10002087_pt1 | contig 30281 bp, 14 predicted proteins | sample Cyp1metagenome_FD_92528 | JGI IMG/M metagenome (GOLD analysis project Ga0126342, IMG submission 92528) | Coral microbial communities from Lord Howe Island, Old Settlement Bay, Australia - Cyphastrea 1 metagenome | ecosystem: Host-associated > Invertebrates > Cnidaria > Coral ...
AAGCACCTTTCAATCCATCAGTGGATTCGCTTTGCCATCCCTGATTCACAACAACCAACCTCTCCTATAGGTTTCCTATTTTTGAAACTTCCGCCACCGCCTTGTGCGGTACTACTGGTATATATATATGTATCTTTTTTTCCTCTCTCTCTCTCTATATATACATATATCTACTTATATCTCTATTTGTATATCTATACTTATATACTTATATATATATATATATCTACAAAAAAGGGGTGATACATCATACAACCCCTATCATCATCCCAAACCATCCAACAGCTGCAAGTCACTCACTTGGCACTGGATCTCATTGGGCGGCCTGGCATGCAACATGCCATGGGCTTCACCCCCATTTTGACTTTCAAAATCTCATGAGTTTATTCGTTTTACCTCATTTTCAAAGTGAAATACCAATTTTTCTTTAGCTTCATTGAGTATTTTCTTTAGTCATGGTCCATTTAGATCACAATTTTTCGGAAAAAACAGTGAGTTGTATCCCAAAAACAGTCCAGAGATTCTTGTTGGCATCCCATGTAGGACGTGGATCCGATGTTCATCTGGGGTAGTGAGTACAATTCTAACCCTCAGATGTACACGTTGACTGGAGTATACCCATGACTGATTCCCCCCCAATGACCCACCATGACCCACCGGTAGTTACTATGGTTTGTGGTACGCACATCACTATACTTATTAGGGTTTATAAACCAACTTATAAGTGGGGGTCCGTCCCCCAATGAGTATATATATATACATATATATACCCACCATGACCCTAATCCAACCAGCTTTGCCAAGGAGGGACATCACCTTTTAAAGGACTATGATACCAATATGTGGAGCCCAAGGATTATTTCGGCTGTGAGATTGGCCGTGTACATCAGATTTCTTCTTCGTTAAATTCCTAGCCACTTAAAATATAATATGTACATACATATCCATTGATGCGGAAATGTTTTTTTGTGCTACACTATTCATCCAAGGCTTCCTCATCTGGTTGGTGGTTTCAATCCTCTGAAAAACATGGAAACATATTGGTCAGTTGGGATGATTATTCCCAACTGAATGGAAAAATAATCCAAATGTTCCAAACCACCAACCAGTAATGGCTAAACACTACTGATTAGTGGCTAATTAATGGACTAATCACCATTTCTAATTGGTTAACTAATGGTTAATGAATGGAACAAGCTAATGGCCATCAAGATAGCTTATTTCCCCCGATTCCTTTCATGCTTCGGTTGCTCTCGGTGGATGTCCTTGATGGCTGAATTCATTATGAATTTAGCTATGGGTCAAGTCATTGGCTACCCCGATAAATGGATGGTCACCCTCTGGTAAACATACAGAAAACTATGGAAAATCACCATCTTTAACTTCGGTAAATAAACTATTTCTATGGGACATGTTCAATAGCTTTTTGTATATGTACCAGAGGGTACCATCTGGCAATTCTACAATCGAACGTTGCCAACTTTAAGAGGTAAAGCATCGAACTAACTGTACCATGCCATAGCTATGTTGAATTATCGGAAGGTCACAACCCTAAAAATCCACACTTAAATTAATGGAAATATCCCATCATATCCCCAGATATATGGGTTATAAACTCTTTTTGTGTGCTATACATGGCTTCAATAGCAAACTGTAACAAATTACCAGAGGGTAATACTCAAAAAGGACTCAAATTACTGTGGTTCCCCAGGTCCAGTAGCTTTCCGTAGTTACAATGGGCTCAAATGGGGTCTGTCTGAAAAGATTTCATGGTAACCACATATTTTTGCCAATGACAAGTGTAGTTTCATGGGAGCATTCACCTACACTGTTGATTGCGTGCATAGATATACACAATTATATCGTATCCCAGCAACTATTCCATAAGATATCACAAGATATCCGATGAACATTCCATGGATATTTCACATGTCCGATGAAATATCCCATGATATCCCAGATACATAGCCCTTCAGAAACTGACCACACAACTTGCTGAAACATATCAAATAACCATAACCTTATTGGTTATACTCCATGAAAATTCATATTAATTCATCATGGCTGATGAGATCCCATGTAATCCCTCTCTGGTTGATCATGTTTCATCCCATAACATATCCTACTAAGCTACTACCAGTATATCTCATTAATTCTAATTAGTAAAATTCAATATCTCACCACATTCTCTTTTTCGCTCCCATGATTTTGTACCAGCGATGCTTTTCCCGCTACCTCCGACGCCAAGTGGATCCAAGTGGCAAATCTGTGTACTTCTGCGCGAAGAAGTTGAGCGCCAAGAAATTGCTCAAGGGCAGCATCATTCCCGTTCCTGCGATGTGATGCGGCGATGTTTTTCAGGAAGAAAGCCACAAGAAAACATCCTGGCTATCTTACAAAACATTCAAGATATAATATAATAACAAACATATAATGTTTGACTGGACTGGATGTGCTCATAATTTTAGATGGGCTCCTGTGAGCATCTTTGTTTGTTGAAGCTCGTTAGTTCATTTCATACTAGGACACGCTTCAGAACCCATGAACCTACTAATCCCATTCCCCCATTCATATGAAAAATCCCCATTCATCCATCCCATTCTATAGTCTCAGTCGTAGGTGGCTTCTCGAGGGTCCATGGCGGGATTGCATGATCTTCAACAGCTTGACCGAGCACGACGAGCAGCTTAAGGCCAGACCGGGTCAAGTTCCTAGCTGTTATTTTCTACCGAAATGCTGGAAGGCATTCGTAGAAAAAGTCCTTAAAAGGATTGCACAAAAAATAAAAATCACAAGCAGCGCTGCCACGATGTCTTTTTGAGTGGTGTCAGTACAAGTCCCGGCGAAAATTCCTGTGTCACTACCCTGAAATTTCAGACGGGAACAGTTTTTGTTACAGTTCGGCACTTGGTATTCCCATATAAACCACAGATAACGATATATAAAGCATATCTTCTATCTCCATTATGATTGGCTCAATCCATGTCTTTGGATTTTTTTTTGTAGGTGCCATCTCCCTCCATCACCCCCAAGACATACCCAAAAGGAAACCTGGCCGAGAGTCCAATGGACGCCATCAAGGTCCATGGCACGATGTAGCCCAGTGAACACATTAGCTGGAAACCATTCCTGGGGAAGTCACTGATCCAAATTCATCCCCCAGATTAAACAGCCCCAGAAAGCACCATGGTGGATGTAGGGGATGAAACGACATTTTTGTGGGGATTTCATGTGATCTCAAGGAATGTAACCAACAACAAACTATGGGAATTTCAGGAGCCTAAAATGGAGGTACTGTACCATTTTTCAGGCCATATTTTGGGGGTATATCCCTTACACAGCCCTGAAAAATAGTCCAAAAATATATGGTAGGTACCTCCAATCGGTTCCTATGGATTGGGGGAGTTGGCAGCGATCCGCCCCCAGCAGAAGGTGCTGTCATGGGCGGCGGCGCAAATCCTGGTTCGCTTCCAGATTTCTCTGGTTACGTATGGTCCGTTTGTACGGAACAGCTGTCCTCCGCCAGTGATCGATAGCGGGCGGTTGGGATTAACTTGGCTTTGCCGTGGCTGCGGTCAGTGATGAAAAGAGCAATCACCACCAAGAGGATGTGCAGGAAGATCATCAGGGCTGCCATCAACAGGGCTGCGCCTATATAATATTATATCTATAACATTATATATACATAATATCACAGATTATATATGATATATTATAATATCATATTTACACATAATATTATATATTACATATATAATGATATATATATATATATTATAATGACATTTATATATAATAAAATGATATATAAATATATAATATCATTGAATTATATATATATAAATCTATAATTCAATGATATACATATATAATATAATGATATATATAAATCTATAATTCAATGATATACATATATAATATAATGATATATATATAATATAATGATAATATATATATATATATGTTTAGTTTCTATATCATATATCATATATATATATATATCATATATCATATATCATATATCACATATATATATATATTCAAGCAATATACATTAACCTTGAATTGTCGGACACATCCCTCACATCCTTCATTAAATGGTGTGTTTGGGCAATCGGCAGTGCTTTCGGCAAGATATGCCTTGAAGTTCAACATCTACAGGCAACCATGATCACCGCAAAATATGTCAGGGTTTCCTCCAGTTCCCGAAAAAACCACTGGGAAAACATGGCCATATCACCTGAAAATACCCCGAAACCCAGCAGTTGATCACCATTTTCAGACACACCTTTGAACCCATGGCCGATTTCACCAAACTATGGATTGGTGGTTCGAACAGTTCAAGGCAACCCATCACGGTTGGTCAAGAATTCGGAAAATTGCTATCTTCATCAAACCACTGCCAGTGACAACATGATCTTTCCACCCCTGGAATCTATATCAGCTCTCAATCGTACCTCACCTTGTTTCAAAAGGGGTCCGAAAATGGCAAATTAATCCCCACAACTTTGCCACTTATATTAAATATTAGATATTATACATTATATATTATATATATTATATTATATATTATATTATATATTATATTATATATTATATAATATATTATATAATATATTATATTATATTATATATTATATTATATTATATTATATTATATATATTATATAATATATATATTATATTATAATTATTATATTAATGTGGGTAGCAGAACGCCTTTTTGTGCTTCCCCCAGCACACGACCCTCTTCATTGGGCCACCGGCTTCGGTGGTTCTTCATGTCCATGTGTCAGCAGTCAATGGAGTCCAAGCTATTCACATCGGACCACACTTCTGTTGACTGTTGACTAAAAGTTCATAGCCAGTTTCAGCCAAAGTCCAAAAGCCGAGCTGCATGATTTTTCTGAGGAACCAGGGTGACATCTTCTTAGTCAAGGAATCGGCTATCATATTGACTCCCTGGACCCACCGCACCTGTCCCTTCTGCTTTGAAAGGTCGTTCTTCAGGATGGTCAGGTCGATGGCCGTCCTCTTGTCGTCCACGTGTGCTGATGAGTTCCTGCACTTCGTCACCGTGTCATATAATGACCGGGAGTCTGTTACTGCCACAAAAGGAAATCGTGACAGCTGGTCCTCCCATTTCTCCAGTTCCAGGTTGATGCCAAAGAGCTCCGCCAGGAGAAAGCGATGCCAATGTAGTTGACCCAAACCTTGGACCATGGATTGGCATTCGGCAGATAAGGTGTTAACCGTACACCTCTTCAGCTTGTAGCTCTTCCATCCGATGATGGATATCATCTCTGGTGTGTCAGAGGTTTCCATGCGGCTGTCGTAGTAGAAGAGCAGGAAACCACCTTGGCTACTTTTCTTCGAGGCTTGTAGGAACTTCTCGCTGAGAGGTTTCTTCGTCTCCTTGCTGTCATTCGTCTTGTAGAAGATGGTCTTTCCGGTCCAAGTCTCTGGTAGACAGGAGAAACCTTGGTGATCGTCCCATTTGTCGACATAGTTCTCTCCATTCGCTACAGTTGTCCTTGCCCTTGTTATACTGTGAACATCAGGCCCATCTGGAGTTCCACCTGGGTGAAATCGAAGTCGACGACCTTGAACATGATGTCGGATCCATAGTTTTGAGGTTTCTTGCCAGTAGTCTTCGGGGCTTTCTTCACTGGTGTTTGGTCCAGCATTTCCCCAGGAGGCATCACTCACCACTCCCATTCTCAGTCGTTGAAGAGGGATAGGCTGAATCTTCAGTCCCAACGTCGAGGTCTTTTGTAGTTCGTCCAGTATGGAGTTGCCCTCTAGGAGGTCTCTGATCATTGGGTGTGGCATTGCTTGCTGCAACATGGCTACCCTGCCGGCTATGTCAGGTCTGGTTTCTTTTGAGACCCAAGCCAGACCACCAATCAAGGTTCTCAGGTCCGAGATCTCCTTGTGAGTACATCTAGAAAACTTCTGGCTACGTCGGTCCTTGTCCACGATGATCTTGTCGATGTGGTTCTCGATGTAGTGTTGTTGGTTCACAGTGATGGATCCATCCGTCTCCGGCACCAGATTCTTTCCTGTAAACTTGCCACTGCCAGTCGTGAACTTTCCCATCTGGTAGCTCTCTCGTAGCCATTGCATGTTCTTCCAATGTCTTTGGCCTCCACCGTGAATCATGTCGTCAGTTGCCAGGCCAATGATTCCATCATTAGCGCCAGTCTGGGGATCTCGGAGGAAGAACAGACATGGGTCTGCTTTGCTTTTCTCATATCCCAGTTCTTGTAGTACTCGTGAGATATGGCAGTACCAGGCGTAGGGTCCATCTGTAAGACCATAGCACGTCTTCTTCAGCCGAAGTAGCTGTCGTGGATGTAACCCAGGGATTCCCTCGGTGGGCATTTCTGCATAGAGCTCTCTCTGTTTTCTGTCCCCTGAGTGGAACGCTTGAGTGAAGTCTAAGTGGCCTAGTTCCCATGCCATGCTGGCCAGGATCTGGAGCACAAAGAATGCCGTTTCTTTTGCGACTTGTGGTGTCGTTGAGTCCAGGTCTTCGGCACCTGTTTCTGAAAAACCTTTCATCACGTGCCGAGCCTTAGCTTTCGCTGGCTCAGTTTCATTGCCTTCCAGAAGAAGTCCCTGAGCCCGTATGTCTGATATCTCATGGGGCTCAACCGGCTTTTCGGTCAACACATACCGTGACTTCATGATCTTCTCTGGTTTCTCTCTTCTCACAAGCTCTGATTCTTCTCTAGTCAACACCTCGTAGGCATTGGATTTCAGGTTGGTCTTGATTTCCTTGAGGATCGCCGCCTGAAACTTTTCTCTTTCCTTCTTCGTCATCTTGTTGAGGTGAACTTCCTTTCTTTTCTTCTGGTTCATGCCGACAAGCTGTGTCAACAGGATCTCCAGGTGCTCCGTTCGAAGCCTTTTTGAAGGTGGTTCATCTGGTCCTTCAGGTTCTGGATGATCATGTCGAACAACTCCTCGATCACATTCTCCTTCTCCCGGATGTAGGTCTGGTGCTCGATGATGTTCGGCTCCAGCAGCATCTTGTTGAAGATCCTCCGTGTTGGCGAGGGATGGCTCATATTCTGTTGGAGCCAGTTCGGATCGCGCGTGTTCTCCTTCTTCAATTCTTCGTCTCTTGTTACCCTTCCTCCGTCTTGGTCTCTTGCTCCACCGTCTCATTATTGTCCTCCTTGAACTCTATCACCCGGTGGTCGGTCTTTCCGGTCAGGCGATACTTGGGTATCGGTGGTTCTGGACCTTCAGGTTGGGGATCTCGAGGAAGAAGATCTTCTAGTGGTGGTTTGTCCTCCAGGATGATATAGCCGCGAATGTCTTTCTCGTCAAGGAGCTTCTTGGTCTCCAGGATGTCCGCGATGAAGTCGGTGAGGATGAACTTCTCGTCGTCGCTCGCTGGTCGAAGATGTTCAGGACATGCCTTCACAAGGTAGCCGTTGTGCACCACCCAAACCGTCGAGGGGAGGTCAGTGAGGACCACCTTTGCTGGTCCATGCCAGTAAGCTGGGTTATCCTTCTTTTGTTGATTCATTCCCTTTCTCCAAAAGTAGACTGTCTGTCCAGCTGTGAAGTCGTACATCTTTTTCGGTCCTGAATGGATTGCATGGCGTAGTGCCTGGTTGCAGTCTGCCTCATGGTATGCTATCGCCGCCTGCTTCTTGATCTCCATGGCTCGTTGGATCTGAGCGTCACCAGCGATGTATCGTGAGCCCACACCGTGATCTCCTTCTCCACCGCTCAGAAGACTGCCTGGTAGTCTGGGATTGAAGCCGAGCATTCTCTGCATTGGGCTGAATCCCGACTTGTTTGCCAGTCTGTTGACTGTTGAACAGACGATGTCAACGGCGTCGTGCCACTCGTCCCAGCTTGTGCATCCGGTCTGCATGAGTGTCTTGGAAAGGATCTCCTTGAAGGTTCTTCCAGCTCTCTCCGTGATTGATCTCTGAGTAGGTGCTTCAAGGGCTCCAGGATCCAGATGGAAATCATTTTGCTCTGCCATGTCGTGGAAGGCTCTCTTGAACTCTCTGCCAAGGTCGCAGTAGACCCGCTCTGGCGGTCCAAAAACACGAATCCACTGGTAGAAGGCCTTGCAGGCTGCTTGGGGTGTGTGGTTCTTCAGCGGGATCATGAGTTGAAACCTTGTATTCCAGCAGATGCAGTTAAGTGCCATCTTGAGTTTTCCTCCTGGTTCAATCCCAGGAAGCCACACTGTATCTACTCCTACCACCTGGTTGGGTTGGAGTTTTCTTGGTGGAGCAGCTTGTCGGGCTCCATCAACTCTTTTGTGCTGGACGCATGTCGGGCATACCAGTTTCTTTGCCAGCTTGATGGCATCTTCGTGGGCACCCGCATGCTTGAGTATGCTGGCTAGTCGCTCGTTGCCTACATGTCCGAGGCCGCAATGAGCTCTTCTAACCAGCTGTTCCAAACTTGCCGGTCTCTCCAAGGGTAGAGCCTTGCCTGGTTGTGGATTCTCGGGATCCTCCATCTCCTGGTCCACTGGAAGTGCTGACCCTCGAAGGTGTTCTCCTGGTAGTTGTTCAAGTTCAGGAGATAGGCCTTCTGGTAGTTGGTCTTCTCCATCTGCCAGCTCCTCCATAGACAACAGCTGCGATGATGCGACGCCATCGCTCATGTGGTGCCAGAGGGTGTCAATCCTGTAACTGGCATTGAGCAGTTCGGAGCTATCGGTCAAGTGAAGCTCACTGGAGTCCAGGTGCAAACTTTTTGCATAACATGATAAAATGGTATCCAAAATTTTTCGAGGATATTTGGCAGCGTGAGTGGATCTTTGGATTCCATTGAAACTCCCTAAGATGTGTTGGTGTTCGTGACTACCATCACAAACCTGGTTCAGACCTTCAGCCACCTCTCTGTTATTAGTCATCCATCCAGTTGGCTTTTTATGGATGTGTCCCTCGGGTGATTTGAGGTCGAACATGCATTGGTCACACCTAGCAACATAAACATCATCCCTTTCCATGAGCTTTTTCAGATGATGGTCATGCCATGCTTTGGAAGTCCATGGGTGTTCAAAACAAAAGGTACCCCCGTATTCCCGGACCATTTCACAGATTTCGATGGCAAAACTCAAAAGGAGCTTAGCTTCAACCATTCTCCTGTCAAACTCCCGTTGTTTTTGGGGGTCCGCATCCCTGTGGTGTTGATTCATGTTTTGCATCAACGACATGAGAGTACATGGAGGTGAGACGCAAACCAGCCCAGGTTTCTGAGTTCTGATATACTTACGTATGGTCCTCCTAGTACCTTCTTGCCTTATGTCGTGTCCCAATTCCAAGTCAAAAGCCTGACCCTGTTGCAACCCAAACTTTTTGGTTCTGGGTCCAAATCTGTTGGGTTGTACACCTCAGCAACGGCCTTGGCCTGATTCTTTTGGACTCCAAGCAGGCTCGCAAGTCGCCTGATCTTCCTGGGGCCCCATTTGGCTCGGTCTTCAGGCTCTATGGTACGAAGGAAATTTTCCAGGTATTCACCGGATGCCGGACTTGGCATCTTGAAACAAGTCATAATGTCCACCCATTGTTCGTGGGCCGAAGTAAGGGCAGCCCTGGCTTGCCGTAGCACTCTTCGGCTTCTCTTGTTTCCGAAGTTGAGCAAGTCCTCTTCTGGTACAGTTACTGGCTCTCTGAGTTGTCGGCCATGTGGTCCGTCCAGATGCCCCCGATCTCCAATGCCCCTGACTCCTGGATTCGTCGGGCCAGTTCTGGTGTTAATCGGGTTCCCGCTGACTTGCGCTCGGTGTGGTAGATCGACTTGTCCAGCTTCTTCTGCAGCTTCTCCTGTTCCTTCAAGATGCCCTTCTCGGTCTTCCGCTCGACCAGGATCTCCTTGCAGTCCATGCACTTCTCGACAATCTTGAGGTCGTTGGTGCCCTGTCGGGAAATGTTGAGGTGTAAACAGGGGCTCCTCGTTGATGTCGTGCTTGAGCTTGGTCGGTTGGTCTTTCGACTGCTCTGGTATTCGTGGTACTCCTGGAGTGGTTGATCCTTGGTCCACTTGAAGAACTGACATTGTCGGGTTCTTGGAAACGGACATCGCCAAAACAGGCGTCGGTTGTTCTTCTCGGTGAAGGACACGAAGAGCTTGCTCTCCATGTTGTGGTAACACTTCGGCGGTGTCCCCATCATTGCCATGATCTCTGGTGTGATGATAGCTTGCGTCTCCGTCTCCTCGTTCACCAGCTCCCAAATTGTGCTTGTCTCGCTCGTTGTCGATGCCCTTGATGGTGATGTCGATGGTCTCGTCGCCCGCAATCTCGGTTGATCTTCTTGAAGAGGTCGACGTCCAAGTAGTCCCATGTAGAGGTAGACGATCCCGAAGCGCTGGATCACAAAGAGCATCTTTTTGACCATGCATCGCCACATCCACATTGTCAGGGACGGTGTCTCCTCCCGAAGACGCTTGCTGTTGGGCTCCATCATCACGGTCGCGGTCGCCACGGTCTAGAGCTGTTGGTTGCCACTCTACTGAGCCACTGTGATCGGTGCGGAGGATTTCAAACTCTTTACCCTTTGCTTCATGGTGAAAATCTTGTTTTAACATTTCAAGTTGGTTTTTGGAAAAACTGCATAGGGGTACACGAAGTGCTCCAGTTGGTCCAATGTGGCAAGGAATCGTGACTCCTAGCTTCTTAAGATGGGCTCTCAGTCCAGTTTCAGGATCCAAAACCAAGGTCGTTCGGCATGCCATCAAAAAGGGTAAACTGATCAGAAAAGGAGCGTTGACACTTTCCTCATTCTCGAAGACCGCAGGTTTCAAAAATGAACCCTTTTTACCAATGCTTGTTGGGATTGAAGCCACGTGTTTGGTGCAAGATTTTCCATGAACACTTTTGAAACGATGTTCTTGGTCATGAATCTTAACGGGGATGTTCTCAGGAATGTGCTTGAGGAGGGCCTCCAAAGTACACTTACCAACTGCCATCCGTTGACAACCTGTATCCAGAGTAGCGCATGCTTCTTCAGGGATGGTTACGGTTTTAGTCCTACGGGAGTCAATAAGATAATTGCCCTCACCAAACAAAACCTCATGATCATGCTGCTCAGCCAGATATTGACGGCGATCGGAGGAGTCTCCTGCCTGTCCTGCAGCTCCGTCTTGGTGCTGAGCGTTGGAAAACGTTGAGCCTGTTGATGGCTCCAGCAAATGGTCACTTGCCCCGGCTCTCATGTCACCTTGTCCAGAAAGTTGAAGGTGTCCGCAGAAGATCGCTTCTTCTGTTTCCAAAACATGGGTCTCCTTGGTGCCACTAGCGGAGTTGTTCTTCTGCTTGTCCTTCTCTGGGCACTCCCTGTGCCAATGTCCTGTTCGATGACAAATCCCACATCGGGTGACCTTTTTGAGTTCTTCTATGAACTGTCCTTCACGGAACGGAGGAACTCCTGTTCCTGTCGAGGTCACCGACCTGCCGGTCTTCCATTTGTTGACATACCCTCTTCCGAGTTCTTTTGCCTTTTTGGCCTTCAAGGTCTGGGTATATGTCTTGCGCTTCTGTTGGAGGTAGGTGCTCAAGATCTCGGCCGCCTCGTGCTCCTCCAGGGCGTCATCGTCGCCAATCTCCGTCCCATTCTCCGCCTCGTCTTCTTGAAGATCTCGTAGTGCCTCCTCAACCGCGTGGATCTCGTCCTCGTCCTGGTCGTAGTTCTCCGCAGTCACATAGTGCGTTGAAGAAGTCCTGGTTGTAGCCTTCTTGTCGACGCCGACCTGGGATACCTGCAGCTTTGTCTCATGTTTTCGAACCCACTCCCGGATATCTGATGGCCGGATGGATCCTCTCGAAAAGTTGAGGAAGCTCTTGATGTCGCTGTCGCTCAGGCTCAGGGCGTTGATCAGTAAGAACCCCACGTACTGATCCGGTAGGACCACTCGGTGCTCTGTGACCTTGCGCATTGCTTGGTCCCACTTACTGAAGAAAGCCCGATGCCCTTCATCTCGTCCACGGCGTAGATGGTACGTCACCTTCGCCAATGATGACAGCAAGTCTTCTTCCTGATCATCTCCAAAATTCTCCGGTAAGTTCATCACCCGGAGAAGCTCCTCTCCATTTCGATCGCTGGTCATCCAGCTTGAATCTCTTGCGAGATATTTCATTGCCTCGAAAGGCGTCTTCGACAACTTCTGTAGTAGAAGAGGGCCACGTGTGCGGGGTTTGGCCTTTGTTGTTGCCAGCCACAAGTTGGCCTTGATCTGGTAGTCGACGAACGGGATGGCTTCACCGTCCCATTCAGGTGGTGGCCCACTGCTGGACCTGTGGTCATCTTGACCGTCCTCATCACTATCGTTCTGCCTGCGCCGACCATGGCGCCCTCTACTTCTATTCCTCATCCATGCCCTGAACTCATCAGAGTCAAACTCGTCCTCTTCAGCCTCGCTACCATTTCCTGGCCTGGTAGCTTCAACATGGTTTTGCGAAGCATGCGACTGCCTCGCACTGCCTTCCGAAGAAGGTGGAACCGGCACCTCAGTCGTGCCTGCATTCGCCATTGCTATGTCGCCCAACTTTGGGCACAACTAACAGCCCGGATTTCAACCGAGCTCCGCCTACCACTGTGGGTAGCAGAACGCCTTTTTGTGCTTCCCCCAGCACACGACCCTCTTCATTGGGCCACCGGCTTCGGTGGTTCTTCATGTCCATGTGTCAACAGTCAATGGAGTCCAAGCTATTCACAATTAAATATATTATATTATATTATATATTATATTAAATATATTTATTATATTATATATATTATATTATATATATTATATTAAATATATTATATTATATATATTATATTAAATATATTATATTATATATATATTATATTATATAAATAATATTAGATATTTTACATTATATCTATTATATATTATATATAGTATACATATGATATATAGTATATATATATAGTATAGAGTATATGTAGTATATATAATATATAGTATATATACGTAGTATGTTATACAGTATATATAGTATATATAGTAGCTAGCGTGATGGCTTGCCTATTTCCTATAAGTTATCTCCCCAAAATTTTAACAAATTATCTCATTCATTTTTCATGCATTAACACCATGATATGATTTATTGAATGTGCAACAAATCATTCTTGGTATCTGATAATCAAATAAGGTAAGGATTAGGGGGACTATGGTATCAATGGAAGATAGGCAAGGTCAACCTCATAGACGATTTTTTGGGTTGGTTTTCCCTCTCTCCTTCTGCCAATTCTGAATTTCCACTGCTTGATAGATTTTTGTCATACCTGTCGCGAAAATGGATTTCCACTGCAGGTTGTTCCAAATGTTGCCAAAGGCAGATTTTTTTTCTGAAAATTTGGCAGTGCTTCAACTGTCAAACTTGTCTGATGCTCACGGCAATTTTCAACAGACTAAAAACCCATGAGTATGTGCCAGGTGATGCCCACTTCACCTGCTATAGACAATGGCAAGGAGGATATATTTTTACGACAGCAAAGGCAAAATGGCATATTTCGCCAGAATTCTCGGGTGAAATCACTTCGGGTGAAACATGGGTTTTTCTTCCAATTTCTGCAATTTCAGGTCATCTTTCAGGACTTGCCGTAGTAGGCACGGATACGCAACAGTCCTCCAGCGTGAAGCCACCTGGAGGAGGCTCCAGCCATTCACAACTCTCAGGTTCATAGGATCTCAGGGTCTTACAGTTCATGTGGGCCACCAACAGACCGAAGCCCACCCAAATAGCCGCCATGGCAAGGAGGCCTGGGATGCCGAACATTAGGCAGGTTCTTTTCGCCTTCCCCGGTGACTGGCTACAGGCCAAACATCCCATGATGAGTGTTCCACAAGTGGCCATGGCCCCAGACACCCCGATGAAAACACTCAACATTTTCATATCGCTGGCATCGCAGCCCTGCAAGTTGAAAGTGAAGAACAGCAAAGAGAGCACCAAGCAACGAGAGCCAGCCATGGTGGTGTTGGTGTTCGGATCAGAAGTGGACACAATTCATTTTTGAGAATGCCCTCATTCCATGAGCTTGCAAGTCGAAAATAGTTATGTTATGTTATGTCACGTTGTACTATGTTATGTTAAGTTAAAATTTGCAAATTGTCAAACCTCTGAGGGTCCTTAAGGTGCTCCAACTCACAGCTGTTGGTTCGAATGGCACATTGTCCTGGATCTCCAGCTACTGGAAGACTGCGGAAGATCACAGAAACTCAGGCAAATGACGTGACTAAATATGGGACTCTCACTATAGTGGCTCTTTTCGCTACAATTATACTATCTGATTTGGGAAAAAATGGCCTCTCACGTCCTCATAAAAATATTAAATAAAACGCATGTCCAATTGAGGCGGATCGAAGAGGGAAACCGACTGGCGGATCGATGGGTCGCATTGCTGAAGGGAAGCCATCGATGCTTCTCTCTTGCAATGGCCACATCGGAAAAACTATTGGATACTAAACTGTCTCAGTCCATCAACCGGTCAATGTCCAAGGCACTGCCACGAAACCCGACAAATTGCGCTCAAACGAGCAAGGAGTGCCTTTTAGTGGATGATGGCATTGTACCCCAAGCATTGCGGATCAAGGATTGATATTTTCTAAATCTAATCCATCTACCGTAATATTTGAAATATTTTGTGTTATATCAAAGTCTATCCATCTATCTACCTATCTGTATACCTATCTATATAACTAACTACCCCGACCTAAAAAACACTACAGCCACGAAATTCCACAGAGCGCGGGGTACGGATAAAGGGAACCATACCTAAAAACATCATACTCATATAATTCATATGTATAGTAGAAGCATAAATGATTACATCTTCAACAGTTCGTGTCTTAATAGTGGTCGTGGATAGTCAGTTAATCTGTAGTATGTTTGGTTTAGTTTCTCACCAATGCTTTCCACTACATACTCACCCTTCAAAAAATGACTGGTTCTTTCTTTTTCGGTAATCATTTTTTTCCTCATGATCTTCACTTTGTCTCCCACATGTAGCTCAGGATAGATCCTTTCCTTTTTTGCTTTTGATGCTACAGTCAGTTTTGCTTTCAACTCATTATCTTTTTTCCTTGCTTCTTTTGGTGTCATCCCAGTTGCTGAGTGTTTCATTTTCTCATTGTAGGTAAGCATAATTTCCAATATGTAGTCTGACCATTGTAAGTTTTCTTTGTTCTTCTTCTCATCTGCCTCAACTCGTTTGAAAAGCATGTCCTTAAAGGTGCGTCATGCGCTCTGCAAATGCAGGATGGCTTCTAGTCCTATGCAAAACAATATTCTCCCCTTCTACATATTCCTTGAAGTCTTCACCGGCAATGGCTCGTTCATCATCAGTATATATCTTTTTTTGGTTTCTTACCCATGATATTTGTGGCTTCCATTGCACCAGCATAGGGACAACTACAGCATACTTACTCAAAACATCAATGCAAACCAATCCCACTCTGAATTTTTGTTTTGGTTCAATGTCATCAGTAGAAGTGAAAAATAAATCAATTTGATAAGTATGGTTATTATGTGGGGCTACAAAGCTATTAGTCCCTCTAGCTTTCTTTTTGATCTCAATATTTTTTTCTAAAGAATTGTTCAACATCCTCCATTTTTATTGATGGATCTTCTTCTCTGGCATCTTTAAGCGTGGTAGCTTTTGATCCAAAGCCCGACCTATCAGAATATTTATCATTTATTTATTTGGTTTCCCCTCATTATAATATACCATGAAAAATATGTTGTATTGTGATTACTTGCACTGCAATTGCAGTATTTACAATATGTATGGCAGTTTTCTATGTGCTGGGGTATATCGTTGTTCAACCTTTGTGCAGTGATATTGCTATGGATTGTTCCATTAAATAATCAAATGTAAAATTGCAACTGCACTTATTGCATCTTGAATTAATCCTATCCATCAGCCAGTCAGCAGCAATATATTTTGTTTCATCAATGGTCCTACCAGCTTTCAAGTCTTGCAGTTTGTATTGGTTGACTTTTCTCTGCAGGTATCTCCTCATAGTGCCCTCATTCAGTTCATCAACTTCATCATAGGACCCGTAGAATTTTACTTTATTGATGTCAGTGCTTCTGGTTAAGGCAAAGTAAAACCACTCACGAGTAATCAACTTGTTTTTTTCCCATTCAAATATTGTAATGGATATATCTACTGATGCCCCCTGTGATGAATGACAGGTGGCACAGTATGCATATACGAAATGCTTGTCAAGGATATCAACCGTAGTTATTACTTTTTATTTTGTCTTCACATTTTGCAGTTCTGCAGTTTTCAAATTAACATTCAAAATTTCATACTTGAAATTAACATTAAAAGTATGTTCCTTTTCGTTTTTGTATTCCCTTGCGATCAGGAACTCTCCTATTTCATATTTGCATTTCTTGCCTAAGTTGTTTCTAATGGCATCCACTCCCACTTCTTGTATTTGCTTGTTGTTAGGGCACACAAACAGAACATTATGATTTAGATTTTTCATATATTCCCCCATGTAGCTCTTTCCGCTTCCAGCCAGTTTGGCTTTTATCAAGCACGGGTGGCATTCCTTGATTTGGTGGCATATTGTCTCAATGTCCCACTCGTCCTTAATTTTCAGTCTTTCATTGTTTCTAGTCGGGATGTCTATCATTTCATTCTCTTTCAGTTGTAGGTCTTCGGTGGGCAAACAATTGGGCTTTTGTCGTCATACCTCCAGCTTCGTCCTTAGCAAACCTAAGAACATCAACTACAAATGCATCTGTTTTTATGGATGCAACCTTCACATTGGCAACAACTTATTATAATCCTCATACATTTTGAAGTGATGGCTTTGCATCATCATTTCTTTAATATACCTCCACCCTTTGCTAAGTTCCTTCTTTTCTGATAAAGTCAGTGTATAATATTTAGCATCTGTCTCACTTGCAAAGCAATCAACATCATAATATTTCCCATCAATAATTTTATAACCCCGCCATTCACCATCAAGGTAATATGTCCCTTCATTTGTTGTATCTTCAACCCACTCCACTACTTGGTTCATTGTTTCTTCCGTCATTTCGGTTTCTTTAATTGTATGTCCGCTTCCGCTTATTCTATTAACTCTTCCTCTCAAAAATTCAAGTTGATGATAACAAGCATCCATCAAGTCTTCAAAAACTAAGGTCTTTTGGCTTTTGTTAATGGACTTCTCCATTAGTCCGATTTTAATCACCGAAATAACCAACTTTGATGTACGTATCTTGTTTCTTGTCAGTTGATATGTCGGTATTCCACAGTTCATCAACAAGACTTTTAAAATCAACTTCATAACGAAAGAAGGCTCTTTGTATGCAGTAATTTTGCATTCATTAAAACATGTTTTAAATACATGCCGTATTTAATCTCATAGGGTTTGTTGAAAAAAAAGTTTTAGCACTCCCTAGCCACTGCACATAATACAAGGTCAAAGGGTTCAAATTGTTAAAATCATCCTTTTCATATTTGTAAAGCTTCCACTCATCAAACTCGGTAAATTTAGGAACTTTGGTAATCTGGGTCAAATGGCAAGTGTAAGCCTTGTTGATGTCAATCTCCACTGGATTAGAAAATGCATTTACTATTCTGTGTCCTTTCTCATCTTCAGTAAAGTATCTACGACATGACCACCCACAAGGCGCTACACTTCTGCAACTGTTCAGTATTTTTACATCCAGCTCATTAAAAAAAGACTTATGCAAAGGATTAAATAACTTCTTGTTGAACTCATACATTGCCTTAGACATCCTATTATACACTTGCTCGGTCTCTACTGTAATGCTTCCGTCCACTGAAGAAGGGATTAAACTTTTGGTCTTCATCTTATATTTAATCTCTTTGTATTTCCTCTTGCCCAGCTTGACTTTGAATTTAAAAAGCAGTTCCGATACAACACCAGCAGTAAATTTCAAGTAGGGCAACTCTGCCAGGTTGTTTTTACTGTAAATCATGGTGTATTCATCATTCTCGGTGTATTTGTATATGTCGTTGATGCTTTCTATCATTTTGCATTCTACCGGTGCTTCTCTTTTATTAATGTGAGAATCGCTTGATACAGACAATTTAATGAATATGGGGACTGTGATCTCAATAAGCGACGGGGAAGCCAAGTTTCTGCGCCGAATCCAGCACCATGAAGCTTCACGAAGGGCCCACCGTGACCCTCGTGGCAAGATGTCGAAGGGGTTTCGCTATCGGGCCGGGCTCATTTTGAGCCTTGATGGCGACGGAGGCGAGTTTGGGGTGGCGAAGGTAAAGCCACATTGCGGGGGGTGAAATAATTATGATGGCTTAATGGCTGGTTGGTGGTGCAATTTCAGCATCTTGAAAGATGATGGAGTGAAAGTCGGGTTGGGATGACATCCCATAAATGGAAAAATCATTGGGTATACCCGGCCTGGTAGTCACGTTTACAGTTTGCGAACTTGAACATGGCCCAGTCGAGTCATAGTGGATAAAAACCCATCAAGTTCGCATGGTGATTTTCCCGTTTTTGGATGATGTAAAACGACCCACTGATTACCGGAAGGGCCAGCAGCCAACATGGAAACGTTGGAAGATTGCCCGGCCCGGTAAACCTACAAAAAACGCATGGGAAAATCACCATGCTATTGATTGGTTTTTATCCACTATTTCGACTGGGCCATTTTCAATAGCTATGTTTGTTTACCAGAGGGTATGTATGCTTGTGTTCACTCATCCAACTGTAGAAATATTCACGAAGTAGACCCTGGTCAACCAAGTTATAAAAAACAATGTTGTAGGAACAACATGTCAGCTGGGCAGGGTCAGATTCAACTCCAGCTGGATGTTGAGAGTATCCCTTCCCCTTACTACACAGACTACACAGACGAATTCCTGGTTTAGTGTTGGATCCACCCATGTCATGGATCATTTTGGGATCCCCCAACTGGGGTATTTCATGTGATTTTCTGGCTATCTTGTGCACAGAAATCAGGAAGGTTAGACCAGGTTATTCACAGTGCTTAAACTACCATTTTCTGAGGCTTAACTGTTTGTTTTCTATGGTTTTTCTGGTTGCGAAATCCTGCACCAATTGGTAGATGGTTTTTCCCATTCTCAGTGTTGTGAATCCCAAAAGCGGCGGAATTCCCTGGTGCAGAATAGCCAGCCACCGAAAGTGAGAACACCAGGAATCATGAAGAAACTTTCCTAACAATGTGATATGTGGATATTTATGGATATAAACCTAGATATATCAATAAACCATAGTTATTGGGACCCCCCAGTTATGTTTGTTGGTTTATAAACACCAGGAATACTAGTTCGTTATCTTTGCGTATCATGTTTACCATCGTGAGTTATTGGAGTGATTAGTGGCCCCCAACTGAACGCGACCTCGACCGGGGGCACCACTTTGTAAGGAAAATTTATAAGTTATTTGCGTATCATAAACCATAGTGAAATTGGAGTTATGTTCACCAATATATATATATATATATGCATACCCTCTGGTAAACTAATATAACTATGGACAATCACCACTATTAACTAATGGTAATTATTACTATTGTTTCATCATAACTAAACTCCCCTATCGAAACAATGGTAACTGGAACTCGCCCATCCCTTGGGACTCCATTTTGTGCGCGGGTCCCATGTGACGTTTTTCGGGGGTCCCATGATTTTAGGTTCATGGAATCCAAAATTGTTGATGGAACTTGGTGACTTACCCTCTGGTAAACATACAAAAAACTATGGAACATCACAATTTTCATGGGTAAATCCAATATAAATGGCCATGCTATGTTAAATTAGCAGAGGGTATCTAATCTGTTTTGGGTTCCATCTTGAACTATTTTGAATTTCAGAACTTTGATTTTAAAGGGTCTGTCAGAAAATAAGGTCTACCCCCACAAGGCAATTGAAATGGGACACATCATGATATTCTTTTACAAGCAAACCCACCCACAATGGCTTTTTGTTGGTTAAAAATCCCATCCTTTTTATGATTCACCCCATGACTTTCCATCCTGAATTCCACTTCAGGGACCCCCACAACCCCAACAATTGGGTTCCCTGCTGTGATACCCACCACTGGGCTTCAGCAATTTTCCGGTCGACGGATGTGGCAACCGCAAGCAGAATACTATTTTGGATGTATGCTTTTTTTTGGACTATTTTAAGAACTTTAGGATCTGGAACCATCCAAGTTGTGGTTGGACAATTGTGATCCATGGCCACGTTTGATCATTTTGACACCATCTTTGTACATTCGGATGGGCTAATACAATCCAACCAATCCAACCAAGTGGGGCGGTTGTTCACATCCAACATGACGACTCTCTGGTCGGTATATGCAACTCTGAAGAATGGATCTCCATTTGACATGCACTCAATCATGGACTAAAAAGATACCGACGCTGTATAATTGGTTTAATGTAAAAACCAACTGCAGATACCTCCGCCGACCAAACTTATACATGTTCAACCAACTTAGCGAACAAATTGGGAAGCACTTTTTTCGACGCTACGGTCGTCTCCAGCCAAAAAGGCGCCAACACCCCAGTTGCTGGTGATTTCTATCCTGTCTGTGGCTTTGAGATGGTCAAAAGTGATGACCTTTCCCTAAACAATAAGATATTAATGATATCTTTATATATATATATGTATATATATATGTATCGAGCCAGCTAGCCACAGTGGTTAATGGATAACAATACTCATTCAATTTCCGGGAAATAACTGGTATAACATTTCACTTCAATGGTGAAAAAGTCACTTGGAGGATCATCCCACCATTTGATGGTACCCGGCCTGGTAAACGTCTACAGTTTACGACATAGAAGCCATGGCCATAGAAATACTGAGTTTTCCCATTAATAGCATGGTGATTTTCCATAGTTTTTTGTATGTTTACCAGAGGGTAAATAACCCTGGTTGGTAAGTAGCCCTTTTTTCGTGTCATCCCAGTTACTAATCAGGGTGAACTAAGCCCGGTTACTAACCAGTTAGGATTCGTGAGATGATCCAAGTAATGATTTAATCCCACTGATGGATGATGAAAAGCACTATTCACCAAAATTATTCATACTGTAATTTGACAGCCATCATTATCATCCATTGATGATCATCAATGATGCTTAAAAACCCCCATAAGTTGGGATGTAACCCCTAAAATGATAGTCACTATAGCTTTATATCCACACGTAATGAATTACCATTTTGGTGTGGCGACCTGGGACAATTTCGCCAAATTTCAAGAGGTTTCACCAGCGACGTTGCCACAAACTGGAAGATTGGAACTTAAAAGCAGCAGCAAAAGTATGATGGTTTAATGGGATTTAATCGGATTTAACCGTATTTTTCGGTGGGGATTCAATCGCATTTACCAAATAAACATGGTAGCTTCATGGTGGTTTAATCAATATTGTTCCATTGAAATTTCAAACTGACCGACCCTTGAGCCTTGGAGCAAGTCGCAAGTCTGGTGAATTTTGACAAGAACACATATTAATTCTCATATATTGTATTGTTTGGAATTACTAAGTGTTGCTATTCATTCGTGTTTCTGTTGATCCCGGATGTACTTTGCCTAAGCATCGCGCTAAGTCGGCCTTGGCGCGGTTACAAGACATATTTGGCCACCGATTTTTTGGCAACCGATCATCCCCAACAGTCGGGACAGCCCCTGGGGTGGGGCCACAGGGCTTGCGACATTCCATGGCCCAGTCGGAATGTTGTGGATTTACCCATTGATATCGGTTAGTGGATTTTCCCATTAAAAATTGCCAGTTATAGTGGATTTTCCCCGCAAAAATGGTGTTTTTCCCATGGTTAAACGTTTACCAGGCCGGATAAATAATCATGTTTCCACTGGACCAAAGCCACTGGATGATCATCATGGATTGCCGATTCAAATGGCCATACGTCTCGGAGATTTTTTAATGGGTTTATCACAATGTCATACATTTTTACCCCCCATGACTTCCTGGGATTTTTGTAAGTTTATACCACAAAAATTGGTGGTGACTGGTGGTTGGTAAACATGACATTGTGATAAACCCACATCAAAATTTCTCCATCACATCCACAGGTGCCACAGGTTCACCCCGCCGTTTTCGTCTCGGATGATGGGTGGCCCTTCTCGCCGTTGGGCGAGAAGGCACATTTGTGAAACATGAGACCTGCGGCGCAGGAATGGGATACCCCCAAAAATTCACCGCTGTACTACTGAAATCCCTGGTGAGGCGTATGACATGACGAGATTTCATAGGATATGCACTAAAAATAACCCTTAAATGATCAGCATTTTATAGAGGTCCAATCACCAGGGATCTACTGAAGTAATCTCTAAAATTGCGGTCAACATCCCATCGCAGGCGCAGGTATCATGGTCATCAAGCAGGTTAAATGGTGATGACAAAAAGTGGTTGCCAAGTGTTTTCCGAAGCATCTAAACATGAATGATATCATTCTTGTGGGTAGATGTTAACATATCCTTTTCTCAACTCCTTCTCGTTGGTTCATTGCTGAACGTATCCATCGTATCCATCGCTGTTCCCATCCTCCGATCCTGATGGTTAAACATCACTGAATCATGTATCAACTAGATTCCACACGGATGGTTAGACCTTCTGGTTGGTAGTTTTAACCATCTTGAAAAATATGAGAGTTCGTCAATGGGAAGGATGACATCCCATATATGAAATGGAAAATAAAAGCCATGTTTGAAACCACCAAGCAGCCCCAGGAATCATGGTGAAATCACCATTCAACGATATTCAATGGCTATTTTCGTCAAAACTCTGGCCTGAGGAACCCTAAAGTAGCTGGTGGGTGTTTCTTCACCCCAGTGATATGGTAAATTCCATAGGTCTTCACTCATCCCACAGGCCTGGAGATGTGCTGCTAAGTAGACCTTAGGATTTTTTGCCCATGGACCCATGGATTGCAGGTGCAAGATTTTGTGTCATGGTTTTTGGGGTCAACAGAAATCTTTGGGCTTCAAACTCCAATCAGTTTCGATTAGTGCAGGTTAAACGATATTAAAACATTGGCCTCACAACAAATGACAAACGTCTCCCCCAAACGTGGGTATCATGTCTGGTTGGTGCTATAGCTACCCTCTGAAAAATATGAGTTCGTCAGTTGGGATCATGACATTCCCAATATGATGGGAAAAATATAATCCGTTCATGTTCCAAACCACCAACCAGATTTAGTTAAATATCCACTCTTCATCCATTATTGTTGATGTTCCATGATCAACCACTATCAACCATTATTAACCATTAACGTGGGTATAATTTACTTAAGTTGGTGTAGTAAATACCCAACGAACCCAGATTTTTCATTGTGACACTGCGGTAAACAAAGCCAGAGATGCGGAAACTCCATGATTTTCTGCATCGATCTTGGTTCACCCCAGGGTATTTCATGACGACTTTACATATTTTCAATAGAAAGAATGGAAACGAGTTAGATTTCGTAGAAAGAAAGCCAAAATATACTTCAACCCCTTTTTTTTCCCATATTTCACCAGCATTTTTACGCCTTCAACAGTTGCCCTGTGGCTGAGCCCTCGGGCATGGCGAGTTGCTCCTTGTCATCCACTGAGGCCTGGCCGGTTAACAATGGTTGACCTTGGAAACATAACCAGCAATAATGTCGATAGATTAATATATATATATATTCTGGGTAAATTATAATAATTCACTAACCTGAATTAAGGCCATTTGGGGATGATTCCCCTTACTAACCATGATTCCAGTGAGGTCGCAGTGAGGTCATTATAATTTACCCAGATATATATATATGTATATATATATTCAGGTTATAACAAATGATGAATATATCTAGCTATATATATAGATATCTGTATAGGTTGACATATTCAACTGTACATATTCAGAAAAACATATAAAGATAAAGCTGATATATTGAATGTATATATATATATATAAGATTGAACATGATTGAACTGGTATGGTGATATATTGACATACGGTGGATGGAACAAATCCTGCACCAGTGGATAGGTGGTTTATCCCATTATTGATAGGGTTTCAACCATCCAAGGTGGTGCAGGATTTCTTCCATCCACAGTATCATGAGATTCATAGAAACATAAATGACCTTAGATATGTCTATGCGATATGTATGGGCATGGAATCTTTCATTATTTTCATTTACATTTCATGATAAATGCTAACATAAGGAAATCAGTTCGTCCGAAACTATTGGATTGAACTAGGGATATTCCAAAGACTATTGGTTTGGGGCAGTATCTTTTTTATCTCAACAGGTTCCTTTTTGAATGTCAACACTAAACATGGTAACACCGTTTGCTTTGGATATTAAAACATCATGTCTTTGGTTCAAAACTTGCGATCGCGGCAAACACTGAGCATTCAGTTTCGCAATAGGCAACTGGAACCGTCATCCGTCTCCCATTTGGTGCTACCCTTCTTGATACCAGCGCCCGAAAATGTCATTGAGCACTTGCCAAACTTCCAACAAACCCATGAGGCATAGCGGAGGATGGGGCCCTAAGAGATGGCCATCTAGAGATGATCAACGGGCAAACCATCACAGATTTCAGTCATGTGTACCCTCTGGTAATCAAACATGACTGGAAAATCCTCATTTGTAAATATCTTTTAGCAATTTTCATGCCCATTTTATGAACATATGTTTGAACCGTTTGATTGCGGGAATCAAATTCCCACGGGATAATTAGAACAATCATCTACCCTCTGTCAAACTAACACAACTATGGGAAATCACCATTTGGAAATGGTGAAATCAACCATAAATGGCAATTTTCAATAGCTATGTAGCAAATTACCAAAGGGTAGAACAATCATCTACAAGTTTTGTGGGATTTTCTTTGAGATATATCCCCCAGACGTTGTCACTCTAACCCATCTGAGCACGCTCAGAACGCTCAGTATTTTGCTTGGCGAAACTGTTGTTTATTTCTCTTAACTCCCCAATTTTGTGTAGTGAAACCGCATTTGTCTTGGTGACATCACAAGTTTTGCTGAAGTCCACATTTTTGCTACTTCAATCCATTGATGATTTTAAATCCAATGAACCAATGGAATTTGGCCAATGAATAAAGCCAATGATTAGATCTTTCCATTTATTTCATGCTTTTACCATCCGCGAAAAAACGCAATCATGATATATGATGATATATGATGATATATGATGATGATATATATATATGATATATCCCTTATATATCCCGTTTATGTCAATGATTTTCACCTTTATTTCCTGATGTCTTTGGTGATTTTCCCTTATTTCACACAGCAGTGATGGCCAACCGTGGCCGCCACCGGGGAGACCTCCATGACTTCGGCGACTTCTTCATGTCCATTGGCTGAAGCGAGGCGCGTTTACGCGAGACGATGGGATCGATCTTTGGGGACATGGAGAAATGGTGGTGAATTAATCTGGTTGGTGGTTGAGCCCTACCCCTCTGAAAAATATGAGTTCGTCAGTTGGGATGATGACATTCCCAATAGATGGAAAAATAAAACATGTTCCAAACCACCAACCCGTAATAATTAAACACTACTGATTAATGGCTAATTAATTGACTAATCACCATTTCTAATTGGTTAACTAGTGGTTAATGAATGGAACAAGCTTATGGCCATCAATAATTAACCATTAATAACTTTATCTTTAACCATTAATTAACCCATAATAATAAACATTGCTAGACACTATAATGGATAATGGTGACTCATGGCTAATGGTTAATTGATTTAGTTTAATTATTTGGTGAAACCTGGCTAATGGAACAAGAACCAACAATCATGGATTGGATGAATGATGGATAATGGTGAACAGTGGTCAATAGGGGTCAATCATGGTTGAATAAAAATGGTTAATGGAAGGATCACCAACAGTAGTGGATCAATGATGGGTCATTGGAATACTTTCTAGTTTTTTGATGGAGGTGGTCATGGGGCTATCTTTGAGAACGACCTCGTAACGACCACAGATCAATCACAGATCAATCACCACTGGGAATAGGTGATTAATGCCAGCTGTATGGGAACCAGTGGTAGCAACACCCATTGACACAAGCGCAGGCAGCTCAGCTTCTTGGCCATCAAACAGCTTGTGCGAGCCGGCTTTGTATGCAGTGTATGTCTGCACATATTCTGAGCCGCCACAATCTGTGTCTTTGTGATATGGCTGGTCGTACGACACCTTGTAGATCGCTGATCGCTCATTGCCATTGAGCAACTGCATCGTGATGGAGACCAGACGTTGCGTGCTGTCTCCTGCCCATAGCCTGCTGCGTGTGGTGTATCACCACTCCTCACCTGGCCTCAGGATGATATGTCCCGTCACAGCCTAAAGTCTCCCACCAGTATCAACTATAACCCGACTAGATTAGTACATCTCCTCATTCAAATATATACACCATTTACTATATATGATGGCATGATGCCATATAATGGTACCGGTCACCATTATACTATGTGTACTCACCCATTACTGGTGAACATAAAAAAAGGTTAGTATAATGGTTCATTATACTACTATATGTACTAACAATATTATAGTAGTATAATGGTTCATTATAGTAGTTCATTATAGAACCATTAAAAATGGAACATCACCCATTTACTCGGCCATCTTTTTTGGGTCCCTGGTCCCTGGACCACCTTTCGCCAGTTCGATGGGATCTTCACTGGCGTTGTTGTCCTAAAGGCAAGCACTGAGGGGGTCACGATTGAGTCACCTGAAAAAGTTTTGTTTTTTTGGTGGGATTTCATGTTTTTTTTTGTCATACCCTCTGGTAAACATACAAAAAACGATGGAACATCACCATGCTATCAATGGGTAAATCCACTATTTCTATCACCATTTTCAAGTTCGCAAACTGTAAGAGTCATTACCAGAGGGTATATTCCATCAATCACCATTACTCACCATTACTGTCAATCATTAACCATTATATATATATATATATATGCTAACCATTATTAAGCATTATTAACCATCATTAGCCATTAATCACCACCATTCATCACCATGAAAACCATTAACCATTCACCATAACTATGTGATCTCATGGGATGATGCTGTGAGATTTGGAGATTTCATGGGATGACCTGACCATCATCCCGGACATCACGGAACTTTCCGCTTTCCCATGGGGGTACCCCAGAAGCGCGAGCCTCTGGATGGTGACGAACCATGGAAAATCTTCATCGAAAATCTGCTAGCTGGTGCAATCAATAACCGTCTTCAAAATGATGGAGTGAAAGTCACTTGGGAAGGATGACATCCCATATATGAAATGGAAAAATCATTTGAACACCCTCTGGTAAACTAACAGTTTCCTATTGAAAATGGCAATTTATAGTTGAATTACCTATTAAACATGGTGATTTAATGTTTGAAACCACTAACCAGACAATGGATGGATGATTTTGGAGCGCCAGTTCATCCAACATCCGGTGCTGGGAATCCCCCATAAAAAAATATGCCCAACAAATAGATCCAAATAGATGACTTTCTGGGATGCTTCAACCTGTTTCAACCAATGTAGACAGCATATAAAATCACCAATGAGTCATAGTATTTTATTGGGATATCACCCAATCTATAGTAACCATGAAATTAGCAATGAAAAAAAAAACATCATTGAGTAAAAACCAATCAACATGTTAAATCATCAATGAATCATTTCAGATTTAGGGTGTATGCATAGGTCTGAAATGGGAGAAACACCAAAGAATTGCCGGAAAAAACGATGGCAACATAGAAATGACGACACAAACATGGCGGGAAAAACAGGAATGCTGGCGAACAACTGTAAACGCCTATCCCTTTTACAACTGGGTATAGGAACCTTAAGAAAATATGCTGAGGTGGTAAAACCCACGAGATAATGATGAATCGAACCTTTTCTTGATCTTTTTGTGAGTATAGACTCATCCCATCGAAAGTAACTTTCAATCAAACACTCACATCCACTTATATCCCCATCGTTTGACAGTAAAAAATCCTATTGTATCCCAAACATCATCTGATAAATCATACAATGTGGGGCCCCCCAGTTATAAGTTGGTTTATAAACACCCGTAACTATAGTTGTAAGTACCATAAACCATAGTTATTGGAGTTATAAACCAACTTAGCTATCTTGGGGGCCCCACATTGTACCACCATATGTTGATCTTTGGTGCTTAAAATCCAACTTGCTTGGAACAAAATCCACCAGATTCATCAAACAACCAAGGTTTCATAGTGATTTCATGGGATTTACCCTCTTGCAAATTAAGAGTTCGCTATGGACAATCACCATTTTGAATGGGTAAATCAATGATTTCTATGGCCATCTTCAGTAAGTATGTTAAATTACCATAGGGTAAGCTAGCAAAGCGATCGATTTTTCATGGTGTTGAACGACAGCCATCGATTCGTTAACGGTGCGCACCAGCAAGGGATCGGCGCGGTACTCGATGAGCTTTTTGACCTTGGAAAATGTGACAGGGACGTCTGGACAGGGACCTTAAACCCAACTGGGAACCACTGGGGTTAAACTTTGTCAGCATGTGATTTTGGGATCGGCAAAGTTCTATGGGATTTTTCATGAGACTTATTCAGAGATGATGTTGTTGGACTATCTATATCTATGGTGATCTTATTTGATCTAATCACATGGTGGTTAGTTTGTAGACCTGTTCACTATAGACTATAGATACATCTACCATGAACCCTAGAAAACCAGTTCTAAAATTAACTTCGATAAGTATCGGGCACTTCCTTATAGGCTCAACGCACCTTTTTTTTCAACGAAATTGGTGAAAATTGCATCATCAAAGGAAGTTGGGAAGCAATACTTCCGTGTTACGGACAAATAGAATTCTGCGACTTGAAAGGATGAAGGGTGGTAGATCACAGAACAATACATAACAAAAGAGTAAGAAGCGGTGGAATTGACCTTGATGAAGGGTGGTGATAATGACGGGTGGTGACGAAGGGAAGTGGTGACGAAGGGAAGTGGTGATGAAGGGAAGTGGTGACGAAGGGAAGTGGTGACGAAGGGAAGTGGTGACGAAGGGAAGTGGTAACGAAGGGAAGTGGTGATGAAGGGAAGTGGTGACGAAGGGAAGTGGTGACGAAGGGAAGTGGTGACGAAGCGAGGTGGTGACGATGGGAAGTGGTGAGGAAGGGAAGCGGTGACGAAGGCAAGTGGCGAGCTGGGGAGGAAACTGGAGCACGAAACCTTGTGTTTTTCCGTCTAAAGTGGCTGCAGGCGACGATGAAAGGTACCTCGTGTGTGCGACGGGTGCGGCTGCGGTCGGTTTGTCGTTTTTTTTGCCGCGGTGTAACGGTGGCTTGAAGCTGCTTTGGGTGTGCTTGTGTGTGCGTAGTTATAAGGTGTTTTGGAATCTCCGGTTGCAGATCGCATTGGAATGGCTGCATGACTGTTGTCATTTGGTGTTCCGCTGTTGTTCTGTGCGTAGATAGGTGCAAGTTTGCGAGTTGATGCTGCGAACCGCATTGTAATGGCTGCATGATGTTGCATGGGCTGTGTTTTGGGGAGGAAGCCGGAGCACGAAACCTTGTGTTTTTCCGTGTAAAGTGGCTGCAGGCGACGATGAAAGGTACCTCGTGTGTGTGACGGGTGCGGCTGCGGTCGGTTTGTCGTTTTTTTTTTTGCCGCAGTGTAACGGTGGCTTGAAGCTGCTTTGGGTGTGCTTGTGTGTGCGTAGTTAGAGGGTGTTTTGGAATCTCCGGTTGCAGATCGCATTGGAATGGCTGCATGACTGTTGTCATTTGGTGTTCCGCTGTTGTTCTGTGCGTACATAGGTGCAAGTTTGCGAGTTGATGCTGCGAACCGCATTGTAATGGCTGCATGATGTTGCATGGGCCGTGTTTTGGGGAGGAAGCCGGAGCACGACACCTTGTGTTTTTCCGTGTAAAGTGGCTGCAGGCGACGATGAAAGGTACCTCGTGTGTGCGACGGGTGCGGCTGCGGTCCGTTTGTCTTTTTTTTTTTGCCACAGTGTAACGGTGGCTTGAAGCTGCTTTGGGTGTGCTTGTGTGTGCGTAGATAGGTGCAAGTTTGCGAGTTGATGCTGCGAACCGCATTGTAATGGCTGCATGATGTTGCATGGGCCGTGTTTTGGGGAGGAAGCCGGAGCACGAAACCTTGTGTTTTTCCGTGTAAAGTGGCTGCAGGCGACGATGCAAGGTACCTCGTGTGTGCGACGGTTGCGGCTGCGGTCGGTTTGTCGTTTTTTTTTGCCGCAGTGTAACGGTGGCTTGAAGCTG
>Ga0126342_10002088_pt1 | contig 30278 bp, 30 predicted proteins | sample Cyp1metagenome_FD_92528 | JGI IMG/M metagenome (GOLD analysis project Ga0126342, IMG submission 92528) | Coral microbial communities from Lord Howe Island, Old Settlement Bay, Australia - Cyphastrea 1 metagenome | ecosystem: Host-associated > Invertebrates > Cnidaria > Coral ...
AATGACTAGCAATCTCCTGAAGAATCAGGTAACGGGGCTAGCCGCCCTCCCCTTTACTTCGTAAAGTAAAACTCAAGGTAGCCCCTCTAGAGCTACCTTTCGTAATAAATTCCATAACAACATATTTTAAAATAAAATTAAAATAATCAATTTTATTTTTTTTTCATATATTATATCAATATTTTGTTATTTTTTTTATATATTTATTATAAACAATATATATATAAATATTATATATCAAAACAATAATATTAATTTTTAATTTATTTATATTAAATTACAAATAATTATATTAACAAGTTAATATTTCTATAAAATTATTTTCTAAATATTGTTAAATAATATAAATTAATTTAATATGGGAATATATATAATATATATTTTTTTCGGTGCGTATTGATGTGCGGCAGCGCGTTGCTTCCCCCTTCGCGAGAAAGAATATGAATATAATTTGTTTGTCTATTTCTCCCAATTTATCAATAGATTACGAAGATATTTATTCAACATTATATAAAATTATATACTAGATGGTCTCAATTTTTCAGTAACCCTCAAGCCCTTTGAATTCGAACAGGTGGTGAGGCGCTCTCTTGGTATTCATTTGCTCATAAGAATATTCATCCATTTAACAACATTCAATATCCATGGCATGCTAATGATCCTGATGGATCTGATGACAGGACCGTGATGTTTAATGAGTTTAATGGCCCCATCACACCCTGCCTCAGATGCGAAACCCAGGGCCTGACAAGGAAGGCTGTGAACCAATAACGACCAGAGGGCGGATAGGCACAACTGGCCAACCACATGGAATAGTAGTAGAAAAAATGTGGCAGTTGTCATTTCTATGATTCCTACATGTCTTTCCGTATCCCTAAGAAGTCTGAACTGATTATCAGTAACTGGTTCATTCATATATTCATCCAACTTCAGTATCTTGGGCCTCCCCAGGAAAGCGGGCTGTTTCGACCTCAAGTGCACCCAGGCATCACTTGATCTGCGGGTGCGAATGGCAAATCCGTAGCTTCAGCATGCATATTGATGTGGTAGTATTTTCAACATCATACGCCGAAAAAAGGCAAGGCAGGCCTATCAATCTAGATAACCTAGATAACCATAGATAACATCATAGAACATCATGATGTCATGAAATCCATCGTTAAATTCCTATTGACAGTCTATACCCTCTGGTAAACGTTTACATAACTATGGAAAATCACCATGCTATTAATGGGAAAATCCACTATTTCTATGGGTCATTTTCAATAGCAAACTGTTGACATAACCAGAGGGTACAATCCCAATAAATCCCATTAAACCACCATAAAATCCACTATAAATCACCATTTTCCTATGGTTTTCCTATGGTTTTCCTATGGTACACCCAATGCACCAGAGGCTACACCCAATTGGTGTCCCATGGCACCAAGGCTCCCAGCGTTGAACAGGGTAAGGTAGAGCACGCCGCTCGGATGGACCTCCGCTGCCGCCGCTCCAGAATCCTCCAGCCAAACCTGAACCCGGAAAGCGTTTAACAATGGGAGCACTCCCAGGCAAATCATCATGATCACTATAATAGTCTATCATATTGTATATATATTATAATATAATATAATACAATATAATATAATATAATATAATATAATATATATATAATATAATATATATATATATATGATATCATATAATCATTGAAACATACATACACAACACCTAAGCTCCGTCGTTATCAATCTCCCTCTCTCTCTCTCTCTCGCTGTCTTTACTGTGCACATGGATGCCATCAGTGGGAGACCATTGTGGTTACCAGGATCAACATGCTTCAAACTTCCAACGACCTCTGTGGCAAGATGTGTAAAATACAAACTGACATAAAATGTCAAAGTATATGTCAGATTGTATTTTACACATAAAATGTCAAACTATAAGTCTGTATTAATTAGATATGTCAACCAAAAAATCTAAGATATTTTATCTTTTTAAGTCGATGGAACCAAGTCATCCAAGTCATCCAAGTCCTGGCTGATTTCATGACGCTCCAACCTCGCACCGGTGTGGGTTGAGGCTCTCTAGATGCGGAGGCCGGGCTGGAACCTCGGTTTTTCACATCAAGCCGGATATGAGTTGGATGGATCAGAGCATTTTGCCGCTGTGGAAAACATGGGAAAACACACCAAAAGTGGGATACTCTCGGGTTATGTCAACAGTTTGCTATTGAAAATGACCCATAGAAATAGTGGATTTACCCATTAAAAATGGTGATTTCCCATAGTTATGTTAGTTTACCAGGGGGTAATTATGAACGAAACAAAAGACAGTTCAAACATCTTCGAACAATCGATTCACTAGATTGCAGACTGGAATGCAACATGAAGTGGCCTTGAAGCTTCAGAACGGGCCTTTGATTGTTCGGCCTATTGTTCAACCGTGAATCTTTTTCGTATCATGGAGGACTCGAGGACGTCTCAGTCCCCGAGCTTTGTCCATAGAGCGTGGGCGAAGAGATTGCAGAGCTCACCACAACTGACATGCCGATCAGGGAAGGAGAGAGTCTTGGGAATCGGCAACGCTTTCTGGCTTACAAGATGAACCATTTTGCTCCACGTTGGGATGTGCAGAGTCCATTACGTAGCCGTTTGAAACGGGCATGACTGAACAAGACCAGCCGCCATTTGCAGACATGTCAAGTATGACGAGCGGGAGGCACAGCTTTTGACCAACTCCACCAGACATGTGTCTGGTAGACTCAAACAGTTTACAACTATACCTTAAAAAACAATCACCAGACATTCTGTGTCACTTGCCTTGCCAACAAACCATCTTATCAGAATCAATTTGGTAAGCCATCAAGCAAATTAAATCTGGTTGGTGGTTTCAACCCCTCTGAAAAATATGAAAGTCAGTTGGGACGATTCTTCCAAATTTGTGGAAAATAAAAAATGTTCCAAACCACCTGCCACCAACCAGATTATAATCCCCATTAACATCTAAAAACCATGGCAAATTAAATCATCAACAACTAGGGTCACCATCAAATGCTCACAGCATGATGCGCGCCGTGCCTGCACCTGGGCCTGCACTCAGCATCCTGCAGACTGAATTCAATGTGGTCTGAGAGGCACATCGAATCTACTGATCATCTACCGTAGTAAAAGATATTATAACATAACATTACAACATAATACAGTATACAATATAATATAACATAACATAATATAATATAACATAATATAATATAATATAACATGATAACATAATGTAACATCATGTAACATAATCAGAGATTCTCTTGGAACAAGATTTGCAGCCATGACTACTTTTCTGTTGGCTGGATTTCGCTGGTACCTAGTCTTGGCAGAGTTTTGTACAAGCGGACTAAACTCATTGACCACCGTCTGAACCACAGTCACAAGGCTTTCCGCACAGTCCGTGTTCAGTGGTGAAGCCAGCTTACCCAAATGCGAACCATGGTGCTGGTATATTTACCAACATTCATTTTTTACCCGAAGAATTCATCACCCAGTTTTGTAGGTTTTCATCTACCAGCACCATGGTTCGCATATGGCTTGGGGAAGGATGGCTGATGGCTTATGGCTGGCACCTCGATCCAGTCGATCCAGTCACCTCACCTCGGAACAAGGCGACGCCAGGAGCCGACTTCTAGACATTTCTAGACCATTTCTAGACCAGTCAGAAGATATGTGTATCAATTCATTTTATAATTTTCATACATGAGATCTATTTATAAACCATGGAACATCATTCAAAAGTTAGCAGTGAACAGTGAATATGTCCCCAACTCTGTGCCCTGAGCCATGAAGTCTTTCAAGGGCGAAGTCTTCGAGGCTTCTCCCGCCATTTGGCATATATTTTTTCATAACTGAATGTATTGTGATATTATATGATATGATAGGTATCTAGATTCATCATATTAAATATGATATCATTTGGATATTATAGTTATTAATTATAGGATATTTGGCAGATATTATAGGTATATTATAGGTATATGATTATTACTTGGAGATTCCGCAGATACGCCCAAAAAAATGGAGGTGCAGCCCCTTCATGGCAGCCCAGCCTGTGGATCCTGTGGATCCTGTGGGCTCTTCGCTGATGCCCCGGATGTGCTGAGCGGCGACAGGGCCAACAAAAAACAACGAGATGAAGATTCAGATGATATTTTTCCACCATGGATCACAGGAAATATTTATTTATATTATATATTTATTATTTATCCTGTTTTACAACTTGGTCAATGTCATTCTGTCTGTCAGTGACTCAATGCCTGGCATTTGTCAGAAAGCGTTCATCTCACATCTAGCGGCTAGACCATCTGTTTGACTTTGATCTGAAACAAAGGCACCAATTGCACAGGCATCGATCCCTGTTGGTCATGGTGAGCTTGGGTCATGACCAGCTTCTCGATGTGCATCTTGATGGTGTGGTAGTCCTGGAGCGATCCCATGCGATCCCTCCACCCAGCCTTCACCACCAGTCACTCCAATATTGAAATGGCACCTTGATGGTCGAAATTGCTGAATTACATCCCTTTTTCCCTACTCACCCAAGCAAAGGTTATGAGATACAGTAGTCTCCACCCTGGTGAGGAAGTTTGAATCAGAAAGTGGCAGAAACCAGATTGATGAATGATAGACGGATCTTGGTGGATACTTCATTATTCAGTATCTACAACACACATCATATCACATCAAAAAAAATACGAAATCTTTGAAGATGGAAATCTTTGAAGATGGATCAGTATCCAAATCTAAAAAACACACATTTTCTATACGAAATCTGGTGAAACGTCCCTGACTCCAGCAGGCTCCTTGGAGTCGCGGTTCAGATCCATGGCCTCGGTCCGTCATGAAAATCGTCATTCAGATCCATGTCTTTTTTTTGGGATGTTTAAGGATGTTTTAAGGCGTATACGGTATATATATATTATATTATATTATATAAAGTGTATATATATATATATATGGTAGGAATATGGTAGGACTATGGTATAATCTCCAACAATATCTCCAACAAAATGTCCAACAAAACTATGAAACACGCACAGCAAGCATAGGATACTATTACTATAGGCATCCATCCGTCATGAGGGTGGACCCATGGAGATTGGCGCTGAGCTCACAACGATGTTGAAGTGGAAGAGCGCCTTCCGATCCTTCTGCAACTTCATGTAGACCTGGTACGCATAAACAAAAGGAGCTCAAAAGCCAATTTAACAAATACAAGGTAGGACACGTATCTGAAAAAACCCATCACATGAGCTTTTAGGAACTTTATGTGAGAAATTCATCAACTACATATATCATCATATATATATAAATACACTCATTAAATTTACGCAATTATACAATATCATGCACACGTTTTGTTTATTCATCTCCTTATTAGGAGAAACATACACAAACGGTGTTGATCCAGGAAGGTTTTTGTAGTCTTTGAGCCAAACACCTCGTGTAAGCAAAGGACATCAAAAGCTATGAGATTCTCCATCTCATAATCTTTCTTAGGCAATCTTCCTGTGCCGGAAGAAAATATTGATGCATGTGTTAGTGTAATAAAACTGCTAATGCTTAGTTGGCTTACTTGTTTCAAAATTGAACAACTACGGTATCATACGGTATCCATTGAGAAAAGCTCTCTGCCGAAAAAAAAACAACGGTTGTTCAATTACAGCCCGTACCTTGCCCAACTGGAAATGCACACAGGCTTCCTTTGGGGCCAAACATCTCACCTGCGGAGGCTGCAAAGATCCAGCAGCTGAAGCAAAACCGCCGTGAAGTTTTTACGTTTTTTGAAATGGGGATAGGTCAAAACCTTGTACCCCTGTAGTTCACATCAAAATAGCTGGTAAATGGAAATTCATCTTTCTAAAAATGGTATTTATAATTATTTCTAGGTATTGATCCATAGCCAAATCAATGACGTGTCAAGCCTTCTTCAGGTCAGAGAGGGCTTCGTCAAATCTGTCCAAACTCATGAGGACGCAAGCTTTCTGGAAGTACCTATGACTGGCACCTTGCAGGGCACCTTGCAGTAACCTCTTCGGGCATGCCACAAGTAATTCTTGGCGATTTAAATGGCCAGAAGGGTGAGCTTTAAATGTATGCGGATGAGAGTTGCACAGTGAGGCAAAGTGAAAGTTTTCAATCTGGTTATATCTGGCTTGTATATTGCTGATTGCTACACATGCCCCAGCCTATGTGCAAAAGACACTCCGCCCATCTCCCATCTGTTTCACAAAGAAATCCAACGAAACTTGAACGTCTTGAACCATCAGAACCTCACAGGCCTTTTCTACATTTAACACACACACATGCATCATGCCCACACACACACACAAATTGAGAGCTGTTTGGGGGCCCTGTAGGTTAGATATCACATGATATCACACGTTATTATCAAATACAAACCTCACCACCAAGGGAGTTTGAAGCGTCAGCGCACGCCATGCCGTTTTGTGGCTCTGCTTGTGCTGCCTGAAGCCGATGGAGAAACTTGAAACAATGTTCAACAAATCTTTGCGTTGTGTCTTACAACTTACTGTAAATCAATTTTGTCCCTTTTCTGGACCGCCAGGATATAATATAAAAAATACTTAATTATAGTACGTGTATATATATAATATAATAATACATAGTATATCATATATACACATATTTTATGTATGATGATATTGTTTACAAACATCAATGTCGTAGTGCAAACGCATGGGCCACTAAGCCAGCTCGGCTCCTGGTCAAAGCTCTCAAGCGCCAGCAGGGGCTGCTTCAACGAGCTCAGAACCTAAATGATGCAATGGAAACCAATGGTAAATCCCAATGGTAAATCCCAATGGTAAATCCCAATGGTAAATCCCAATGGAAATCACCTTGAAATGACTGGAATGCTCTTGCTTTACCATGGACCAAGGTACTCCATATCTGTAAAAAAAACACTCAACGACCTGGTGACGCAGACTTGGGGCAGGGAACTTGTAGAGTTTCAAGCTTCGGAACTGTGTCGCCTGTGTCGCTATCATGCCACATTTTGGTTCTTTTCTCACCGACCAACCACAGAACTGTTGGGTTCGAAATATGAAAAAACCTGGTTCGGAAAAACAAAACCCTATAATGAATCCCAAACTACCAAGAGCTCTTGTAACAGGTCCCAGTAACATCAGTAACCTCCTCTTTCTATCCATCCGTCAACGCAGGGCTCCCCAGCCATACCCAAATAGCACCGCAACACGGAGTTGCTGGCATTAACCTGCAAGGCCTGGCACCAGAGCGGCTCTGAAAATGGGCTACATGGTATATCTTCAATTTGCCATTTGATATATCAAACATATATCAATAAATATACGTATATTATATACATGCATATATATACATATTAACTATTATATATACATTGAAACATATTGATATGGAACATGATGATAAAGCATGAAATTTTGGGGTATCCCAATTTTAGCCAAACCCATGTGTTGTCACGCAAAGAGCAACTCGCAGTTCCGAGACCGCCCTTTTCCATGATCTATCACCAGGAGGTCTTTGTACAACCTTCAACTGCCTTTGCAGCTGTATATGTTGGTCCGAAAAAAAACACCCTGCCCTACGGGCCACAACAGGGTACAAACAACTGAGGCTTGCCGTGCTGGGGAAGCAATCACTGTTTGAATCCAAAGTTAAGAGCCTGACATGTTGGTCAACCAGCTGACTTCCGAAGATTCTCACTGTACTGTCTGCAATTGGAATAATTAATACCATATTAATACCATACAATCCCATATTCTGAGTTGCAGACCAAAAGTGACTGATCACCAATGGTTCAAAGCAGGTTGTTTGGATGAAACAAAACCCTTCCGAGAATGGACACGAAACACACATCCCTCTGACTCGGCTGCTTCGTGGGTGACCGAGACCGCTGAAGGTGCCATGGCGTCCCAGCGGAACACCTGGTATTTTTATATCTTTGCTCCTGGTGTTTGGGATGATAGATCTGATAGATCTGCAAGTGGTGAATGATGAATGATCATCACACTTTTTTTTTGGAGTATTTCAATATTTTTCCTCGGCAAGGGCTGCGCATTTAATCTTGAGAGGAATAGGACAACTGGTGAAATGCATAAAACATTCGTATTAGAATACTGGTGACTGGGAGAGGTGTATAAACAGCTCGAAACTAATTTCTATGGCATGGTTTAGCACAATCAGGCGCCTTCAAAAACATATCTTGCACATCTAAGAAAAGAGCGGGTTATTCAGGGTCCTAAAAAACTGCCTCAACTAAGGCGCCTCTAAACCCGGCCAAAACAGCAAAGCCTGCCTCCAAAAAAGTCCGAAATTCCTTTCGATTTTTGGAAAACCCGTGGATTTGGCGATCCTTCTGGACAATAACAGCTTGAACCTGTGTATACATACCGTATACCCGTGTGTACCTGTGTTCAGCTCGAGTAGGCCCTTCATTGAACTTCAAGTGTGTCACATTCCCCACCACATAATTATCTCCCGACAACATCCTGGGATTCTTGACCCATGGTGAGCAAATCCTCAACACCTTGGGGTACTTCATAGTGACCATCATGATCAACACTGACAAAGTTCTCGCCTATCAGCAATCCCTGCAGTCCCTTCAGTGCCCCAGCTGGCCTTGTAAAAGTGATACTTCGCATTCCTCAGCTGCTGCAATCAAATGGGATGCTCTTCTTGAAATCGTGACGCTTTTTTGGAACGTCCAAACAGGCTATACCAAAATGCTGTTCAACCCAAAGCAATGAAAGCTGGAAATCCAGTTGCTGCATTGTAACTGGCAGCACTGGTGCACTGGTCCCTCAAAACTATAGCCTGACTTTAAATCATCTAAAATCAAATCTCTTCATGCCTCAACCTCGACCGCCAGTAGAAGAAAATACATAGAAGTATCACAGAAGTGTCTTTCTGACTACTCTGTGTCATTTTGCTCATTAATCTAATATGTTCTTGCCTAGGTGTCTGGCCGCACATCTATGTCAGCTCCAGATTCTCTAGTTTCAACTGAGCTAGAAGTCTAGAAGTCCTGGAGTTGCCACTACGTAACAGCGTAAAAGAACCATTTATTTGATGTAGTTCTTAACATGGATCTTCACTGCTGCGAAAGACAATGTCCACCAAGTGGCTCATGCTCTTCTTGTCGAAGGTAAATGTTACCAAGGCCCCACCTGTGAGATCGACTTTTTGCACAAACGTCAAACATCATGCGCAATGCCCATGCCTGCCAGCTGGAATCACTCCACAGGGCAGAGGTCATGGGGGCCCGGACCAAGCATTGTAGTGGCGAGGGTCCAAGTTCAAAGCGTTTTCGTACATTGCCACCGCCTGTCGAGAGATTGCAGCTGCGCTACGGCTTCATTGATGATAGCTCAGGAAAACCTCTAGTGACAAGACATCGGCATTGTGGAATTTTGGAATACTGATAGGGGCGATCTCTGGAAAGGATTTATTCTCACGAATGAGTACATTTAAATGACTTCGCCAACAGGATAGACAACTTATCAGAAAGAAACATCTTGTAGCTTCCAAGATCGTACTACTGCAAGCAATACTGCTGGCAATACTGCTGGCTTTCTATCATCGTCCTGCGAGACTATCATAAATCATCCATGTGACGAGTCTTCATGTTGATCCGGTATCCGTATCGATTCAACGGCAGGTTGGGATCGAACGAGCTTGCGCTGTTTTCTTCAGGGCCCTTTTGTTTTGATGCACCTTATCAATCTTCTCGCAGGCCACAAATTCATGGCCGCAAAGAGTATAGGCGTAGGTGAAAGTTGAGTCGACCTCGGTCCCGTGCCGGGATGCATCAGGGTCAAGCCTCTGTATCTGGTTGGTGGTGCAATTTCACCATCTTGAAAAATGATGGAGTTCGTCAATGGGAAGGATGACATCCCATATATTGTGGAAAAAAAAAATGTTCCAAACCACCAACCAGGTATCATGACGAATGACAGAATTGACAGAATCAAGGTTGGAGATTTAAAACCACGGGTCACATTGCGTCCAAACATTCTTTGCCCATCTTTGCTTGATTTGATTGCATATGTCTGTTCATAAAACATGTATCCTCCTATCTTCAAACCGGGCTGCTACATATGGGCTGCTCCCTAGGTCTGCGATTGTCGATACCTTTGCACACATGCTATATCATTCTTTTGTCTTTTGACACACTGGTGGCCAGCCCAAATCAATCACAACACAAGACGCAAAGCTTTCCTGACGGTCTACATGGAAAGCACCATGTCTCTCGATCTGAGTTCCCAAAATGGTGGGACAAGTTTAGGCTTGTTGACGCCTTTCCGCACTCAGTCGGTGCCAAAAGGGTGCCCCTGTTCCATGATGCCACGGAAATCAACCCCTTGGATTTCCTCAGGACATATCCAATCCAGGTTGCCCCGGCCTGTATCGCCCGCTTGAAAAGTTTGATGGCTGCGTCGTGCTCTTTCTGCAAACTGCGGCACAGGGAGTTGGCACAGGCAGTACATGGCAGGAGCATCAGGTATAGCACCTGTGGGAATGATATGGAATGATGTCTTCTTACAGACTTAGCATCCTTCCTGAGGAAAAAACATATCTTCTGAGAAAAGATTGGGAGGACAGACTGGACACTCGGGAAGTCCAACACATCTTTTCAAATCACAGACCCTACCCAACCAACCTACTCATATGTTAGAATAAGAATGATGATTGGGCGCTGTGTCAAAGGAATCAAACAAACATGGATACAAACGCGGCAAGATTTTTCAGTGCAAGCTTCTACGAGTACTAGAACATGTCAAGTGGGCTAGAGCAACAAACACAGCAATGAAACGGGAAGCGTTGCTAGATGTTTGTATCTCAAAGGAAACTGCATGCTTCCACATCGGCAACCACCAAAGAGCCACATGCTGTCAACCACACCTAAAGCAGTTGCCAACGACACACCAAACTTGCGGTTTCAGTCGATCCTGCCCAAGCAACATCTGAGATCAAGTTCTACTGAATCATCTGGTGCTTCTCGGTAAAACTTTGTACTCCAGTACATCTGGCAACGGTTCTTGGGAGTGGGAGGAGCATGTATAGACGAAAATGTGTCTTGCTCCAAGCCATCAGGAAGAAATGCTGCGTTCAAGTCCATCCGTGCGAACACCGTTGCTGTGGCTGGGGGCTGGACCCATTGCAAACATTGCTGGGCCAATCTACCTGGGTGCAGTGGGGAAATGCTCGGTGCTGTATCAGCTGCCAGCTGTGATTGGATCTGTGATTGGATCCCAGGCATAGCTCCACATCTCGACGTAGGTGCCAGAGTGCCGAAGAATAGTATTCCAATCCTGGCACTCAGATGGAGCATATCCCGCCCTAGGGATCCCTAGGGCCCATAGAGATCACTGAAGCGGCTGGCGCAAAGTGATGGCTTGCCATGAGGTCGTTTGCAATCGAAGAGCTATGCTGTTGATGCCATGATCGTAAAGATCGAGTGGAACCAAGTGGCAATACACATTCTGAAATGCCAATTACCTCTTAGTATGAATCACCCATTCTCATCTTTACATAGATGCATCAACCTCACATTTAGGGACAATAACCTAAGCCATAACTTCGCAGCTTCTGGGCCTTCCACACGGTAGGGTTCTATTCTCCATGCCTAAGTGGCAAGGTGCATCGCGCAGAAATAGTGTTCAATTTCACGTGTCAGGATACAGTATCATGTTATTTTCGCTGTGGCCACCTGAAAAAGTTGCTTCTTAGAAGTGTGAACTGCGGTCCGCTAATCCTGATTGTTTTTTTTTTTATGAATCACGTTCACAATTTTATACCGTGGTGGTCCATGTGGTCCAGGACAAGTTGTGTATCCAATCCAGTCATGTTCAGAACATTGTTCAGCTGATCTTGGCCGATCATCTGGCCTGGTTGTAAGCCGTCTCTGACTTCTTGTAATCAGCAGATTCAAAGTAACTTAACCTTGGCAGATTCAGCGACCGTCTTCCCTAAATCCTTTCCAGCTGAGGACCTCTGGTCGCTGGCACATCGATGCAACATGGCGCAACGCACATGACTGAGATGGACTGAGACTCAAACCCCACGAGATCCAACACATAGCTAGTCTCATAGTGCCTGACACACGACCACCGCATTGACCAGGATCAAGTCAATGGCCATGTTGGCCATGGTTTGTACAATCCTATGGAAAAAAGTAAGGGGAAACTCCGGGGAAACATTGATGCCTCATGATGGCAACTTGGGGTTGAGTGATCACTGAACAGCAGATGAGAGATTTGTGGCCAGACCTCTTGGGGATTCCCATATGATATAGCATGACATAGCAACCCAGCTGGATCAGCAAGCTATCGCTTAAATGGTTCCCAAAAAAGACGTGGAAACCTTGCGACAACTGCCCCTTGGGCTGCCCGAAATCCAGTCAACGGTAGCCTCTTGGGTAAGGAAGCGAGTTCTTGAACTGCTTGTTGACAGTTGAAGCTATGCCTCGAGCCACGCGAAAACACGACGCACGGACGTGCTCGCCTCGCTCTGTCCGCTGAGGTGCCGGCAGGGTGTGAAGTGCGATGCCCAGCTTGCAAAGCAACGATGCCAGAGACAGCGACTGGGCGCGATTTCATCGCGGCGTGGCTTGGCTTTGAAAAAAGGCTGTTTTAAGGGTTTACAAAATGAAATCATAAAGATACAATACACGCTTAAAAATACTCCCTACTTGGGAGAAAACATGTTTTTCACCGCATGTTTCTCAGGTCATTGTTCACATGACAGGAATCATCCGTCCCAACTTGCTGACCTTTGTTGAACACTTGCGGCTAGCCAACTTTGGACTTACCGAGCGACCAACACCGAGAAATGTCATGGTGAAATGGTCATCATTTGAGTTGCGCGCCTCATTTGAGTTGCTGACACCATCCTGCCAAGCTGGGTACTATTGGAAACCTTCTGCCTCCATTGGTTCATATTGTACTGCTTCAGAAAGCTCATTGTGTCAAACAAAAAATTAAGAATGAACTGAACTGTGTTGAACAGAAACAACAAGCTGATTTGGCAGTTCCATCTTTCTTGCCAAACTGACCATTGCATGAAACTTGTCAATATCCCTCCCAGATCACAGGGGATTACGATCACGGTTTGTCATGTTTTCTGGGGGGAATCGTTCAATTGTTATCATCGTCGTTTAAATGACTTTTATGTAATAATTTAATACAATTTATATAATCAATGATAATTTACAATATTATCCTCACATTGTCATCATTGTACCAGTAGTCATTTTTGTTGTTCAAAATCTTCCTACATCTTCCAAAGCTGTGTAGCACCTGTGTGCTCGGCCGCCGCGGTGCTTCCTGCGCAGCATGGACAAATCGGATTTTAATAATTCATCGTCCACATGTATCTGCATAAATTCATTAATTACATATTTTCCTAGATGTACCATTTGGTTTGTTTAACATAGCCATGGAAAATCACCATTGTTAATAGGTAAACCATCTATAAATGGGTCATTTCCCATGGCTATGTTAAATAACCAGAGGGTAATAGCATATACTAACTCGCATATATCATACATCTATGTACCTGCAAACATATTCATTTTTAACTTATACTAATTATAATATAATATAATCATTTGGCACCCAAATCTCGTTGGCTTCACGATATCTGCACAGCTCCGTGAAATACTGACACTGCCTGTGCTGGTACTTCTTTTGGGATGCTTTGCGGCTTTACATTGTAGAGTACCAACAAGATTCTTTTATCAAAAATGCACTCAAGGAATCTCAAGGACACATGCAACGCCCAGTTTACAGTACTTGATGGTCTTCTACCTGGGGCCAGGAAGGTTTCGCTGATGTTTCCGTGAGCCCTTTAAAGATCCCAAAGAGCCACCGGGAGGGGACGGATCGGGCCATCAGTGGTGATCTTTGGCAACCGAATCTACTGGAGAATGATCATATTTTATTCATATTTTCATATTTTTTCGCACATGTGCTATGGCTGCTATGTAAAGTTTCCCTTCGGATACACATGGATACACCAAACCAATCATATTCCCCGCCTTTTGAAGTTGGCCCTCGACCATGGAGTTTCTGCTGTGCCAACTTTCTCGCCGGTCCTCAGCAATGACCACTGAGGCATCCATGTCATTGCAATCCAATTCTGTCGGTAGCCCTGTATCAGATCAAAATGATCAAAGTAACAGCATTTCAATTGCACCAAGTGCATCATGTGCATCCAATTGTAGGAAAAAAAATGGTGGAGACACATGGAGTGAAGACGAAATACAAGATTGCAACAAGATCCATGATTCATATTGACCCATGGAAGCTGGGATGTTCGTATTTCAAATCGTCCCCTATCCCCATCCACACCTGCAGCCTGAGGCCCCGAACCCGACGGTTGAGTCCCACCTTGATGTCGTTCCTTGCCTCAGAGCTGATGGATTCCCGTTCTGTCCTCAATGTGGTAGCTGGATGTAGCTGGGCTCGCCATACAAGTGACGAGTTTCCTTGCTCTAGAGAATCATTTGTGCACCACGAAGTTTCTTGAAGATTTCAGGGGGTCAAATCGCAGCAGTTCATTACAATCTGTTTTAACATACCAGTTCCTCTCTTTCCCAGTCAAACTTTCCACAGACGCTATATTTCGGGCAATGAAGAACACCCAGAAAAGAATAAAAACAAAAACACACATCTGATGAAGAGATATAAAGAAAACATAAGAAAACCCAGAAAAGCCAGTGGATGACATGTAGATAACTTTCCCCCGAAAAAACCACGCGACACTTTCCATTCAGATCGCGACGGCCGCGGGGTTCGGCGCTATACCCCGCGAGGGCGAGGTCCGACTCCTCGGCCCAAAAAAGCGCAGCCAGCGCAGCTTGGAGATTTACTGGCCACGCGCAAGGGATTTCATGTGATTTCATGTGATTTTACCTATTAAAAATGGTGATTTTCCATGGCTATGTTAAATAACCAGATGGTAATGTGATTTAATGTGATTTAGTATGATTGAACCACAGAAATAGATAGATTCGACATTTTACAACATATCGAATTGGATTCAAGCAGCAACCATCACGGGATATATGATGTAACCAGCCAGAATCTGGAAAACCCACACAACCATCAGACCATATCAGACCATCAACACTGACTTGTCAGAATGGGGGACAACCTCGCCCCTGCTGTGGAGATGGACATCAAGAAGCATCACATCGTCTCTTGGAAAGACAGCGCGCCACCACAGGTGCGGACAAATTCCATTTCTGTCGCGACGAGCATTGACGCACTTTCACAATCTTTCACATGTATATCGGTATATGTACAGAATCAATTCCTCCGGGCAACGTGCATATTGCATAATATTGGTCTGTCTTGCCGCCGAAGTGGTCGAGAAATTCCAGCGGGCAGTTCATGGCAGTTCCACTTCTCCACTGGTTTCGATCCCTGTCGACCCAGAAAGTTGTGGCTCTCGGGAGCTCTAAACATTTCTACCCGGGACGGTGCTACAGCTTGCTGCACCGATCACTGACCTTTGCTTCAACTCCAGAGCCTCAAACGTGTTGAAACGGTCCATGTTCGTCCAGGTCTAGCCAAGTCCCGTCACCATCGCATCAAGATTTCTGGCGCTTCCCCTTCCGAACCAGGGCGACCCGGCGAGTGGAGGACACCTGGCAGCCTCTTTGCCATCAATGGCAATAGCAATTCAGTCACAAACGCACTGGGAGTAGGCGAACAGAACCATCCGCAAAGCAACCTCAGCCCGGGTCAAACTGATCAACCCGAAGTTCATGAATTGACCAAAATTCCTTGCAGATTTTGATGATGTTCAATGATCAAGCCCCGGTATCCCCACAGAATCTATGATGCATTGCATCCATGCCATCCTGATTTGGGTTGTGCCATGTTGTGGTCGGATCCTACATGGCGCATCTCCCATGGCGCCATAGCGCACTGATCAGTGAACAACAGAGTGAAATGTGACATTTTGAACGTCGATATCTTCAATATTCTTGAACATCTTGCAAGGATTTGGAAACAAAACAAGACACAATAATTAGTAGACTTTGAATGCCACGCCCATCAATGCATGCACATTTCACAACAATTGCCATGCCCAAGTGGCCAAGAATGCTGTGCTCCCAACTAGCAAGCAGCCCTGTAGCAGCGGAAGCAAGGTGAAGGTCATATCGTCACTGCGAAGCATCACCTTGGTGATCCCAAATCTGAGAAAAAGGAACACAAAACTCGTCCGATCTTGGTATGGTTGGCACAGACGAGGAAGAATGTGCCTATGTCCAAGCCCTCGTAGAGTATCTGCTACTCACTGAAGTTCAGAATTTCCATGATAGAAATAATAATAGCCTAATAATATCTAATAATAGTCTATTCATGCCCATTCTATCCTATTATTATAATATACATATATAGCATTCATACATTTCAAGTGTTTTTCCTAAATCTTGGACACTGGTGCCGAGTCACAGGAGCAAGGTAGCAGAGGGCACCAGCAGTGGCAAGAGTGAAAGATGACCAGTACCAACGGTGGTTCTCCTGGGTTGAGCGAACCAGATTTCGGTTGCATCTTGAAGTTGCATGATTTGGATTGATTTGGCAGTTGGCTTATCACAAGCATCATGCCTTGTTATGGGAGAAAATGATTATCCAACACGTATTGATTGTCAGCTCAACATGTCCGGGAGTTCTCCTGCTGCAGCCTTCTGTAGGTGTGCAACAACGAGATCTCTGTACACAAGCAGCAGCAGGGAAGCAATGTCCTTGGCCAAATAATCACCCTTTATCCCCAGGGTTTGGCAGCTACATTCACAGTGCGTTTCACGGCATTTTAATCTTATCTTATCTAACCCCTTTCACTTTGCCTGAGTTATTGGATCTGAGTTACAATGTATCAAAATGTCACATACCACACCCAAAAAACACAGATCTACACAGGACGGGATGCATGCTTAGCTTGAAAGTTGTTTTACATAACTTTCTCACTTCACCAGAACATAGACCTCAGCCAAATATAGCCAATTTATATGAGTTCAAATGTTGCTATAGTCGGCCATGGCACTGTAGTTTGAAATTGTCCTGCAAACGCCCGAGGAAAGCTAGAAGTGACACTGCAAGCAACATTTGCATCCAGGACCTCGCTACGAGGCTAGAGTTCGGAAAGTTAGTTACAATACACTATCCTTGCAGGAACAGCGAGTGTGTTGGGACCAACAATATTGACATGTTGAAACCGCAAATGCACTGCAGCACGATGCAAATACCTTTAAACATCCAAAAACACAATGCAAGGCAACACAAAAATAGTCAAAATATGTCAAGATTAGCAAGCTTGCTTTCCGACTAATTTCCTCTCTCTCTCTCTATTCGGTGTTGAATTATGAACCAGCAAATACAGCCAGAACATGCCAGAACTAGATAGTTATTAGAAAAATGGAAGATAGGATGCTTTGACAAGGATCGATGGGATTCGATAGGGGTCAAAGGATTTTTCTAAGCAAAACTAGGCCTAAAACTACCCAGGAGTTTGAGTCCGAAGATGTCCGAAGTGAGGGCTCGTCAACTCTACATCATCCCGAGTTTCCAGGAGTCTCATATTGCTTCCATTCCTAGACCTAGTTCTCCAACCGCACCCCAGACCCCAGCTATGTTCAACTGATCCCAGCGACGCCGAAGTGCTGCTGGGTGTCCAACTTGCATCGACTGGGATCTCCCGGGGAATCTGATGAAATCCTTGAAAGAAGCCTCTGGACCTGGGGAGCTGGTCCTGTGACGACCATCTCTTGAAAGCCTGAATTCTTATCATCCCTGATTGGTGACTTAACATAACTGGTTGGTGGTTGAGCCCCACCCCTCTGGAAAATGATGGAGTGAAAGTCAGTTGGGATTATTATTCCCAATATATGGAAAAATGAAAAATGTTCCGAACCACCAACGAGATAAGTTAACTATCAAAACATATCAACACTCCAAATCAACTGACATTGGTGAAGGAAAACTCGAAATTATTGAAAGCAACAAAATGCTGAGTGCTGAAACCAATCAGCCAGCCCCCTGTGAAAGCAGTTTTTCAATGTTTTTCACATCTTTTGAACATCTACTCAACATGCATGGCTTACCCCCTAGTATAGTGTGTTCTTCTATTTACATGATAGGCCACACATGGCCACCGGCTACGCAGCCAGCTGAGCTGAGCGTCTGCAGCTTGGGTCGCGATGCTCCCAGCAGCAGGCCGCAGCAGCTACCCAGGATCTGCCAGGGTCCAAGCCTTGAGTTCAACTCTGAAGTCATGGCTAAAAGCACTGAACTACCCTCTGGTAAACTAACATAGCTATGGAAAATCACCATTTTTAATGGGAAACCTCACTATAAATGGTCATTTTCAATAGCTATTTTGACATAACCAGAGGGTAACTGAACTATTGGAAAGACTTCCTTTCCACCATGTAAAGGAGACACCCTTTACGTCTGCAGACACGAACGATTTATGGTGGCATCATGTGGCCCTCCTGTTTTTCATCTGTTTTCCTGACTTTTTCCTGTCCATCGATAAAACAAGCTCTGGAACTTGGAAAAATCAAAGTGGCAGATCTGGCAGCTGCAGCAGGGGCAGTCCCAAGATCAAGCTCCAGCGTGGCAGCTCAAAGAAACCGTGCAACCTCGGCTCAGCAGCTACGGGCTAGGAAAGGATTGCATCGGGTGTCATTAAAGATGTGAGCCCAAACTTCATTGAATTTATGTAAATCTGGATGTAAATGACAAGCCTTCCAAGTTCCTTGGTTGCTACTGGATGCTAGCAGGCCTTCCAGGATCAACCATTTTGTTTCGGCAGCCAGGCACTTTCAAACATGAACACTATGAACACTCCTACTGTGGGTGGAAGAAATCCTGCACCAGTTGATAGATGGTTTATCCCATTATTTGAAGGGTTTCAACCATCTAAGGTGGTGCAGGATTTCTTCCATCCACAGTATCATCTCCTATTTAAGCAGTCTGTGTAATTGTGAAATTAAAATCTTGGACTCCACGACACCATTTAGCCAAGGCTCCTTCCCAAACAAAACGCTCCCATTGTGCTGGACAGCTCTGGGAATCCTCGATGACTGCCGCTTGATAATCTATATATGTATATATATATATGTAAACTATTATATATAATATTATATATATATAACTATAACATATTATATATAATATATGGTATATTATTTCATTATATTATATGGTTCGATCGGTTTTGGATCAGTGCACAAACTCACGGAAGGTCTAAATTCAGTGACAAACTGAGGACTGGCCATGGTTTTAATGGATCCAGCTGCATTGGAAGGGCGTCTTGATCAACTTCATTGGATGATTTTCAGCATAGCTTGGCTGTTTTGCTGAGCCTGCAATGTCAAGAACCATTCGAACACAGAAAAAAAAATCCATGCGAATCACGATGATCAAGCAAACACGTTGAAACCTTTGGAGTGGGTCTCCTCATTTCCCCGTGCCCCATTTCCTCATTGCCCTGCGGCCATGGCACCCAGCGTGGATGCCCATTGCCCTGCACCAATGGCTACGCAGATGGCCAGCAGCAAGGCGCCTCTAGGAGGCCTCATGACATCACCTTCGGGACGGGTGCGACAGTCCGACGGGTGTCTGTGCAAATCTGGCTGCTTAAATGGTGATGTCCTTGTGATGGGTATCCATGATGGTATTGATGGTATGATGCTCCATATTGATGTTCCCATAGGATCCATGTATGCTATATATGGTAACATTTACCATCAATATACCCCATTCATGTTAGCATATATACCAGCACCATGGATCCTATGGGTATTGTTCCATATTGTTCCTATTCTTCCACAAGTAACTCTTAAGTAGTTCTTTTCTAGGACGCCAGGGCTCTGTCTCAAAATTTACAGTTTCACGGACATCATTCGCCTTGAACACATGTTCACGCTGCAACTGAAACTCAGGGTGGAATACAGCTTGTTTCAAGGCACCATACAAAAGCTTCCATCCAGATTCATCATCTTCCTCTCCTGCCGCGCAGAGTGCAGTGCATCTTGGTAGGTTGAACACTAAAATGAGGCTGGAAAACTGTGCAAGCTTTTCCAAACGCATTATCTCCCATTAAAAAAATGGGCACTGTGATGCAAAGCAGAGTTGCCATTCAGTCCCATCATGTTTTTGAAGTTTATTCACACAAGACCCTGGCGATGGATCCGCAACTGGAACTCAAACTCCACAACTCGAATTCAAACTCCAAAACCTTGAAATTATTTGTGCATATCTCAAATCATATCTGTGCAATTGGTCACACCATCAGCTGGCGTCCATCTGCTTCCATGGGCAGCAGGCAAAGCAGAAAGGCGCCTCCGCCCGATGGCTGTGCGACGAAAGCTGCACTGGTACTGTTTTTCCCCACCTGGCAGAAGAGGCAGCGCCAGCGGAAAACGACGCCTCATATGGTGGACTCGATCGACACCTGCGCCGGATCCGGAGCACACAATGGTAGCCAAATATAGACCTAAGATGACCTAACCTTAGATGACCTAATACATTTACCCTCTAGTTATGACTAACATCGCCATGGTATAGATGGCCCATTTATAGATGGTTTACCTGGATTTACCTATTAAAAATGGTGATTTTCCATGGCTATGTTAAATGACCAGAGGGTAAGACATTTAGATAGTCAAATATAGTCAAACTGTGCCAACAAAATAATCATGATGAATCACGGACGAACTGTTGATGCTCATGGAAGCTCCTGACAACCTGAGTCTTGTGGTGGTCCAAAACCAACCTTTACGCGCACCTCTTGGCAAAGGGCAACATGATCGCACTTCCAGCAGGGCCACCTGCAGCTTGAAGGTTTCGATATGTTTCCATGTAAATTGGAATCCATGCAGGGAAACTTGCTGACTTTGGCCTTTGCCAGTGGCAACGTCAAGGCAGCAGCTGCAAGCCAGGACGCCATGGTATCGCACAGGAGAAACCGAGTCCCTGTTGAGAATGGCATATGGCATGAGCTACACCTCAACACACAATGGCGGTGCTATGCGGTGCTACTCGCAAACAAAGTTTGCTCGAGTTTCAACATATAGGGCAAGAATGGATAAGAATGGTATTGGATAGCTGGATGGCATTTAAGGCCTTAAGGGAAGGAGATGAAAAGCACCATGGGAGACCAATATTTTTCAGGCGATCCATTTTTCATCCAAAAATCAAACCCAGAGGTGTCGCTGTGTTTCGTGTGCGGGTGCTGTTGTCAAAAATCCATCCCTGACACAACGGTAGCACCGCAGCTGCACGACTTTTTCCGACTGTAACTCTCGCTCGGTAACTCTTTCAACATTTGCACCTGGTCATGGGCAAACTTATGGGAAGGACACCTGTCAAAGGGAAAACAACGTGAGTGAGTACGATTCTTCCACCATCTGCTCTCGATTCACCGTACGTTACCATGGGTACAACATGCTCTCTTTTGAAACATGATCTGAAAATACATTGAAATATTCTGAACATACATTGAAATATTCTGAACATACATTGAAATGATTTGAAAATACATTGAACATACATTGAAGTATTCTGAAATGATCAAGATTTGAACCAAAGCAGCCACCTTCTCCTGCATGTCTTTCACCACCTTCGCGGTGTGCAGAAATTCCTTGCGCTCCGCAGCCGTTGAGCCATCGGTGGGGCCCAACAAAGAGCCACTTCAGACATTTTCAGAATTTGGGAAACATCCTGGATGTTTTTTCGATTCATCTTACCCTCTGGTAATTTAACATAGCTATGGAAAATCACCATTTTTAATGGGAAAATCCACTATTTCTATGGCCATTTTCAATAGCTATGTTAGTTTACCAGAGGGTAGATCTCATGCATGATCTTGATCTTCAATGTCAACAGCCACCTGTACCATCAGACCATCAGACCATCACATACTCACCATGCAACCACACTACCAACATCTACCAACCCACCATCCCAGCGGCCTTGCGAAAGAGGGCCATGTCGATGTTCCGTGCCGCACCCTTTAGGCGAGCAATGCCCGAAACCAAGTCCTTGGCATTCAGGTCCTGCAACGGCGGACATGGTATCCACGGAGGAAATGGATGGGATTGGCTGTTCGAAATCTTGTCAAAGACATCAAATACCAATGTATTTTGATCAAAATTCAATGATCTAAAATGATCTTAAATGATCTTAAATCGACGATGCTACATCTTGCGATGCAGTCAACAGTGAGGCATATCATGGAATATCAACTGGGCAGGGATGATGGCTGCACCCTGCAGTCTTCTGGTCCTCCTTGTTGCTTTTGGCACAAATCAGCTCATGAACCAAAGCCTCAGAAGGCAACTTGGCTGGAACGGAGACGCCTCGTCGATCCATGCTCCCACCACACATCTGTTGAATCGAACAAGCGTAAAGTATACTTTCCAACACATGCCTTTAAATGTTTATCCGTGCAGGCTTATGGCACAGTTTTTTTTTTTTAATGGTATCAGTCAGTTGGTTTCCTTTGCAGGCCACAGTAGTCACAGTTTCCTCATCACAGGGACCTCACTCCTCCCGTGCAGCTGAGGAACTGCATTGCTGACGTCCAAACCCATGGCAGCAAGCCACAATTGCACCGAATAATCATCACAGACCTAGGGAACCCTTTTGCACCACATCCTACCACCTTTTTATGTGGCACATGTTGGCATGTGTGGCACATGTTGGACCGTGACTATCATGATGGCCCAGAGATATCTGAATCTGAATTTCATTCATCATTTAACTATATTTAACTTATTAAAGTTCACCCGTCCACTCGCGTGGACGGGCATTTCCAGCTTAATTTCTTGTGGTATAAAAAACCAAGACCACTGATCAACAGTCTGACTTCCAATCTGAAGGCTAGCTGAAGATCGGATCAAGCACATTGCCAGAAAGATGTCACGTGCGCTCTTAGAAAACATGAATATGACCATCATGCCTGCATAGTGTATCAACATATATTCAAATTCCATTCAAAACAACTACATTCAGGTATTTGTGATTTGCAACACGCAGGCAGCAGAGGCACTTGCAACCACTCTCCCTTGTCCAATCTGCCACTGCCATCAAAATCTGCAGCTTTGAATAAAGCAGTCCTTGGTGCTACACTCTCCGGCCACCCCGTGATCTGAAAAAATGCAAAAATTGCCCTTAAATTGTCAACACAATGACACAATTAACCTACAATAACCATAGATTTCTCTGCACAACTTGAACAAACCTGTGGAAATTAACCATTTCCAATCCTGCAAAGAATCCTGATGCCTTGTTACAAGGATTCCAGGGGTCCATGATGCTGCATTGAACCACCGTGCATGTTCCTATGTTCCTGGCTACACATTCAGTCAATAGAAAGCTAATGAACGTTGTCTATATAAGATAGATTCTACAACGCACCACCTGCAAACTCGTGGTGAAATTCGACCGATTCGACCGTCCAACCTTTATACAGTCACTTTAGTCCGGCCCATCAGCGAAGCGGCATTTTGGCCACGTGAAGGCTCAATGCGCGCTCCTTCCTGGCAAAAGGATTTCATCTGATTCCATCTGGGTGACATGGATGGCCTACTAAACCAATCCCAGAGCTTTTGCTTTATGTCAAAGCTCAAACCTTCGATTCAAACCAACCTGGCATTTTTCTTCTATAAATCGGTATATCTTGCTTAATAATGCTTAATATACATCAATATTAATTAATACATGTCGACATACCTGGTTGAATCATGTGAAATCACCATCTCAAATGTGATCAGCTACAAACACGCACTTCGTCGACATGTCGTGCCCTGGGGAGACATCGTTTCATGTGTTTCATGTGGCCAGGCCATTCAGCATATCCTCTATGGTTAATATACTGTTAATAATGGTTAATATATGGTTATTATATGGTTATTATATGGTTAATGATGGTTAACAAATGTTAATAATAACCTGGTTGATGGTGCAATTTCACCATCTTGAAAAATGATGGAGTGAAAGTCAATGGGTTCTGGATGACATCCCATATATGAAATGGAAAATAAAATTCATGTGTGAAACCACCAACCAGATAGGCATAGTACTGATTCACTACATTTGAGTGCAGAGAGAACTCACTCGATGCAAAATGAAGACAGGTGTCTGATTGATCATGATGGTGTTGTCTGTCTGCGCCACGGTCATAGTCTCTTGAACAAAGACTCCCGTTATGACCTTCGCTCGAAGCATGTCGGGGAAAAATCCGAACGTACTGGAGATGAGGCTGTGTAGCGATTTGGAGGTTTCCTAAAATGGGGATATTTCCCAAATCATCCGTCTTGATAGGATTGTCCATTATACACCATCCATTTTGATCCATTTTGGGGATTCCCCATTTATGGAAACCTCCATTTTGTTGGGCCATCAAGCTGAAAAACAACGATTCTTCCCACGGTTAAAAACGGTTCATACATGACTTGACCTCGATGGACTTGTTGAACAACGACTGATCTTCATCCTGAAGTGACGAAAAATATGTCCAGACAGAATCAAAAGGAGTTGTCTTTGTCCATGGAACCGTCAGCTTCAACTATCTTCAAATAATATACTGTAACAACCATCAACATGTTTGCTGCATTTGCTGGCACTGTGTGGTACCTTTCCAGACTATTGTGTTCTAAACAGCACACCAGATTCTTCTAGGTCTGATGTTTCAGCTCACTTGGATTGCTGCTGAACATTGTGACAATACATGATCATATGATATCATAGTTTTCCCGTCACAGTTCATCCATAGACTCTTGTGATCTCTTGTGGCAGTGGTAACAATAATTAATCGGCACATAGAGACACTTCTCAGAGATGACGTCATGATCGGTCTCTCTGATATATGACCAAATTTTCCTCTCCATTATACACCCAATTGCATCTGACTCCATTATACACCCAATTGCATCTGACTCCATTATACACCCAATTGCATCTGACTCCATTATACACCCAATTCACCCAAGATATCGTGGGGTTACAAGCATTGACTATTATTCCAGCTGGATTTTTTCTTGCCTTTTTCGCCCATCCATTTGTTTGCTCCGTGGCCAAGTGGCCATGACGACAGCGAATCCAATGACCAACTTGTGTATCAAGGCAAATATCACCTGGGATCACCACGTGAATCCTCTGCTGATTGGAGCAACCATCTGCTGATTGGATCACCCAATTCCTTGCATGATCTGCTGAGTTTTTTGACTCAATAACCAATGAATACAACACAAAGGTTCCATCCATGGATATCCGGGATCCCCCAAAATCGCATATATTTTCCATGGGGATAAAGGATGATCAGCTATGAGATGGGCTATCTTTTAAAAGAGATGTTTCGTGTTGCTCCAAGCGACATAGACTTCCGAGACGTCCTGCATCATCAGCCGCGTCACCGGCACAAAATTCCCTAAGGTGATCTCCTGGGGAGCTAGGGGCTATGGGGAAGATCCCAGCCCCAGCATCTTGTAGGACATCAAGTAGAATTGTGTCGAAGTCAAGTTTCATAGTGGAAAGATATGGAAAGATCTCATGATCATGGTACTTCATTGATCCATGATCGTCCATGATTGTCCATGATCCATCCAATCTTGACACTCTCCATGCGATTGGCACTTTGGAATGCTGGATCCCATGAGAGTCCAAGCATCAAACAAGGTGAGCATAGCACGGGTGAAAGTACCGTAGTAGGAGTACACCGCATATTTGTCACCTGGATGGGCGGTCACATGACAAACATGAGCATGTGCCATGATCAGTGAATATATTGTAGGTGCTTATCTGGATCTGTACCTCTAGAGAAAACTTGACCTAACAATGATGGTAAAAGTGCTAAGAGTTGGGAACAGTGCACGAACAACCCACAAGCAGCACGTGAACCACGAATCGACATGAAGTCTGTCAACAAAGCTGTGACAAACTTCGTTTGTCAAGCATCTTGAGATGCTCATTGGATTGGTTCAAGGGAAAATCTACAGGAAACCATGGTTTTTACCATCAAATATAGGGCTTTCCGGCTAAAAATTGCCCATCATCCAATTCTATGAGATGCAGGATTGCAGCCATACCCAGATGCAGAAAGCCATAGAAACCCATCACGGCCTGTGGAGTTTGCACCGGATAAATACGGCTCCACCAATGTCACCATTGCCAGTGCCAACATCATCTGAATCCTTGGCATCGGGGGCTACATGGCTTTGAATTTACATAGCGTGTATATAATAGTTACCGGTTTACTATGTATCCACCATGCATAGCCTTTTCATAGCATATATACACAGTATATATATAATATATATATATATATAATATAGATATAATATATATATATAATATAATATCAAACTACATGAGATCAAAGGTAAATGTCGTAGCATCCCAGCCCAAAAAATCTTCTGGCGCTGGGATCTCCGTTCCGAATTCCTAATTCTCCGAGAGTCAGCAGCAACAGGGCACTGGACCATGCCAAGGCAGCAAAGGACGCTCGGATCGATGTCAACATGAGATACAGCGCCTAAGTGCTCTGCAGCTTGGTTCATCTTACCCTTCACATTGATAGCCGAGACTGTTCAGGCTCCAGCAAAATACAGCAAATGCACATTCCAAGTCAGTGGAAGTATCCTAAAGATTCCTAACACTCAATAACATGTAAAGATGCTAGAGACTTGGGCGACAGTAGAATTGAAGCATGACGATCATCTGATGATCATGATTCATGATGATCTTCCAATTGTTTCAAGGCAAACTGCATGAAATGATCAGCTATGACGTAAATTCCAAACAATACAAACCGGGCTCCAAAAAATCACCCCTCAGCAAGAGTCGCTGCTATACTGACATTTCATGGCTGACCAGTTTGGACCAGTTTGGAGCCATCAGATCATCCAAGTGTTCAGCCGGGGAAGCTATGGACGTTTAACTGTTGCCAACTGCTTCCATTCTTGCTCATGGCAATCAGGACACTAGTTGCAAAACCCTGGGGCTGCGTGGTGCTCGAACACCAAAAGTGGGCCAATCAGTCATCATTCATTTTCCGTCACCCTTAGAGAGCCAAGAGACGTCGCACTGCTCAAAAATCTTCACTAGCCTGGTAAAAAAATGGCCAAAGGCATCAGAAGAACTGTTCTGAGATTCGCTCTCAAAGATTTGGTCAAATGTTGTCCCACCATGCCATTGGGTGTGGATCCAACGTGCATTGTCTCTCCCAGCCCTGATAATACCACTTGACCTGACTCTTGGGTAGACGCGCAAATTGTGTTTTATACTCGACGTCGACTGTCAACTGCGTACAAAGATGTGTTCCCAGGTCTTTATCCCTGGCAACAACATGTCCCGACCCTTGAAAATGAAAGCCTTTTCCAGAATCTTCCAGATATTGTTACATGATATGGCATGATATGGCAGGATATGGCACGGTACTTTGTCCCATGCTCTCCCCGCCTGACCATTCTCATGAGGCGACTCAAACGAAACAACCGGAGCATCATTGGTTCCAGTGGGAAGGCCGCTGCGGTCATCCTCGTCCAGGGAGTCTTCCAGCTGTGACGGCTGTTTCAATGCCACAAAGATTCAACATAAAAATCAATGACAAGTGTATGTGTTCAGAGTTTGGAATTGATTGCGCTGGTCATAGCATGTCATAGCCTCACGGCTTCCATTGGAAAAGCATCGGTCCCATAACAAGTCGCCTGTCAAAGGGCAAATCCCTTGCCAATGTTCAAGCCTACTTACTCAGTACCTAGTTTCAAACCGAACTAGCACATCTAGCACTATGAGATCGAGTCCCAAACATTTCACAACTTTGTTTCCAGCTCAATTGTTATCTGTGGCATCTGTTGCCAGTTGCCCCGAAAACATTGGAGACCAAGCGGCCGCTCCAGGTACCAAACGATTAAGACCAAGGCATCCAACCAGTTCCACACATCCTGTGGGGGAAAAACTGTGGGGTCGCCACCTCTTGTGAGATGACATGAGATGATACTGGATACATATGTTATCATATATATTATCATATTATATGTGTATATATATTATACATATATTATATATAATATAATATATTGTAATAGTATTATATGATATTGTAACATATTGTTGCATAGTGTATTGATTTCCAACGACTTCACGAGGTTTAGCAATCCCTACATGAAAAGGATATTAATCAAATCATATTGTGTAGGCCCTCATTTTCAGTGCAACCTTCCCCACCAGTACCAGAGGAACAATCAGGAAATCTTCATACTTCCCAACCGCACTAGACCAACCGAGCAAAATGATGGCCTCTATGGCTTCAGTGTGTCCAATCACGTGAAGGAAGGACCAGAAAGCCAAACGTCACAAGGTCAAACGTACGGGTGACTCCGGTCTTCTGGACCCATCACTTTGAAAATGATCAAAGCAAGAATCCCAGCAACACATGGTGCAATACATGGTGCAACACATGGTGCAAGACATGGTGCAACACATCAGGTTGATCCCCTCCGCCTTGAAGAAAGTGCAGCCGCCAGCGACCAGCTTCAGCAGAAGTTCCAAAGTGAAGGCTGCACCGAAGAAGATCTGGGCCGATGCGTGGGCGAATGGCCTAAAACCATCTAAAACCCATCAGATGTGCTCAGGTGTGAGAGATTCATTCTTGAGTGGCAACTACGTATGACACCAATTGATCACACAGTTGCTTATTTGGGTGACTGCCTTCAAGGACCTAGTCCTCGCCGTCAGCCCGATATGACGGATCTCGATTTCTGCCAAGGCACATCCATAATTTCGAAAGCAGGGTCAGCCAAGGGCCATAGCTCTGCGGCTGACTGGGTGTAACCTGTCCAGCACCGGATCAAACTGCTGGAGGCAACCCGAAAGGCTGGCGAAAGGCTTCGTGAGTAGACCATCCCAGACATTCTTAGTCGACCTTCTGTGGGCTTACTTTATGGGGCTGTTCTGCTCAAGCCATCCTGTCACTTGTCACTAGCCCACATTGTTTGCAGTGGGTCAGAGTCTTGTGAGCAATTTTCATCCATTTTCCAGAAATATTCTCCATGCCAACTATGCCAACCATGCGCAATAACCACGAGGTTTGCCGATCAGCAGCCTGTATAGCCCAGCTTGAAGCCTGTCTCAAAGCCTCGATACTGCACCTGAAACATCCGTGCTGAACCCCCGAGTTGAGGCTTTGAGGCTTTAAAAACTCATCAGTTTCAAATTGAAATATGTAATAATAATAATAATAAATATTTTATATATCTGTATCTATCTATATATAATTATGTCAGTTATCATATATCATCATAGTATATCATATCACTTTTCGAGGAGATATGGTGTGGATGCACAACCCCTTTTTGTTGCTCCGATTTTCGGACACGTCCGGCGCACCTCAAAGCCCATGACGGCACAAAGGGAGCAGATCAGCAGTGCGAAGGTGAGCTGAAACTGAAAACTCTCCTGAGCTATGGCTGATGTTGACATTTTTTCCGCTCAGAACAGGGATACCAAATGACCCCAGCAACAATATACTGTTAATAATGGTTAATATATGGTTATTATATGGTTAATGATGGTTAATAAATGTTAATACTGTAATAACCTGGTTGGTGGTTGAGCAACCCCTCTGAAAAATATGAAAGTCAGTTGGGATGATTATTCCCCATATATGGAAAAATAACAAATGTTCCAAACCACCAACCAGGTAGCTTAACTATATGCTTAGCTTAAACGTAGAGACCCGCGAACACCTCACATGGCCTGTCATTTTTTGAGTACAATACCATCCAATACAACACCATGTACCTATCCAATTCTGCGGAAAAATGCAGAAAATACTTTTGAACATTTTGAACTATACCCCATAGGATCCATGTATGCTATATATGGTAACATGGATCTCATGAATATACCCCATTCATGTTAGCATTAATATACCAGCACCATGGATCCGTCATGGGTACTGGATCCCTTAAATGGTTGCATGGTACCAGCACGACACTGGCGCATGTCCAAGGGACAGTGAGACTCAGTGCCCACTTCGAGATCTTCTGCCAACATCTGGACCTTAGAGTCTGCGATCAATTCGTAAGCAGCGATTTGGCGCCTTTAAAAACAGCTTTCAAAGTTATAAGAATTCTCCATTTCTATCGATTATCCATAGATATCCATAGATTATCCATAGATATCCATAGATTATCCATAGATATCCATAGATTATCCATAGATA
>Ga0126342_10002089_pt1 | contig 30273 bp, 23 predicted proteins | sample Cyp1metagenome_FD_92528 | JGI IMG/M metagenome (GOLD analysis project Ga0126342, IMG submission 92528) | Coral microbial communities from Lord Howe Island, Old Settlement Bay, Australia - Cyphastrea 1 metagenome | ecosystem: Host-associated > Invertebrates > Cnidaria > Coral ...
ATATATGTATATATGTATAAATATAAATGTATCCATATATATAGACAAATATATATATATATATATATATATATATATTTGTCTATATATATTTATATACAGAACGGCAAATATGTATATATATATATATGTATGTTATGTATATGTATATATATATACACATACATATACACTATAGTTACTTATATATATACATGGTAAGATCAAAAGAACACACGTCATAAGATAAGGTATATCAAAAAAAATGATGAATAATGATGGAACATGGTAGAATGGGCAGTTATACCTGATATGTATATAACATATTTATAGTGGACATGTGACGGTAAGATAAGATAAGGACGTCCAGAGCACTAGATGGAAAATGATGATCATGGACAATGGATTATAAATGGTACGTCATAAATGGATTGGTGTGGATAATCATGTTTAAAAGCCTAAACAGTAAAAGATATGTGGATATATCATAAGCGCTAAAAAGGATATAGATACCCGAAAAATAAAGTAAACCAAATCATTATACAAGTTCAAAATTGCTCCTGAGTGATGTAGAAAAAATGTAAACATGTTGTGTATATCAGTGTTTCTGAACATGGTACCCCAATACCATACCAAAATTATCTAAAATTGATCAATTTTGAATGATTGCGGGGTCCACCCCTTTGAAGAAGCACTCATATCTTAGGTTGGTTTTTTTAACGGCATTTCATCCGCCCTGCACTTGAGTTGGTCCCAAAAAAACGCATCCCTAAGTCTAGTGGTTCAAGTAATCGAAACTGCGTGGGGAGCATCAACCAATTTTCAGAAACACCCAAATAGTTCAGCCAAGTGTTCATATCCCAATATCTCCAGAAGATGGTTGGTAATTTCCTAATAAATCCTTGCATACATATATGTAGGTAAGCGACTCACTTGCGCACTCAAAACTGACTCAGTTGTACACACAGATTTTTGTCTCAGTTGTACACACAAAATTGACTCACTTGTACACACAACCTTGGGGGGTGGGGTGGGTGGGGCTAGAGAAGAAAAGGCTAGGAACCAGCCACACCCGTTGCTTAACTTCATTATAGTGCACAACCGAGGCACTTTCCATCTGTAGGTATATATACATATATATATATATATAAGATGGGATAGTTACTCCTTACATCCAAACCATCATTCAAGAGTGACACTCAGATTTCTCGCTAACCCCCAGGGGTCCCTACATCTTTAGGCAGTTCTGGTGTGGTCCTTGACAGAAGCTGCGACCGCTGTACCTTGTTGTTCATTGCCACGAGGTTTACGGCAGTTTGCGCTTGTTGGAGATCGTCCTGCGATGGCAAAGGACTGTGGACTTTTGAAACAACCCTGCAAAATTCATAAAATCAGATGGAGAAATAGGTTTGTTTCTTGTGTATATATATATATAAGATAGGTCTATGTGGTTGTTTTATTGTTTGGTATGAATGTATAAATAGATAGATAATATATATATATATATATTATACCGTATTATAATTTATATATATATATATATTATTGTTTATAATATTAACACATAACAGCCGACTATATATGGTATATCAAATATAAACCAGTTCTGCAGGACCACAAAAGAACTTGCACCAACTTCTAGTGGTTGAAACCTGGAAGTTGCCGTGAGTTGTCAAGCCCCGAGTCGGAGCAGTCGCTTGATACTTGCCCTGGATCCATTCCAGGACGGCGCCGTCTCTGAACGCCACTGCAGCTTCGGCTCACCGAGCTCTTCAAACTACCATTGACCATGCTGTTTGGGGTCCTGCCAGAAAAGGAATGGCTGTTGGATACAAACTGGTGGTTACCCATCATTCCTTTGTTGTGGTTGGCATTAAAACGTTTCAAACCCAGCCCCCCAGCAACACGTTTACATCATTTGCTATGTCTATGTCCCAATTATGTCCCGCTGACATATTCCCTTTCAACATGGTTAAACAGGGTGGCTATCCCTATCGATTTTGGATGAACCAAAATAGTCAACCTGTCTAAACCCTGATCCCATCAGAACCGGTCGATCAATAGCCCTTCTCCTCAATAAGCCACCAAACTCTTTTCAATAATATCATGGCAACATGAATATGTTCACCCCGACATGTTAAATCCCACTACACATAATGGACATATCCCATAGTAGTCCCTTCCCCTAGTATTAAACACCCTGATGAAACCATGGTTTACTAAGGGATGAAACCACATCTCTGGGATAAATTTGGGACATGTTGGGACCATTGGATGGTGTTGTTGAATGTGAACAGGGGATTATCCTATCATTTACAGTTTTTTTTTACCAATTGTTGTCCCAACTCCCAAGAAACAACAATTCATACCCATTACATACCATATTATAAACCACATTAGTCGTACTACCTGCCGGCTGGCTTATTCGCCATGAATGGTTCCAAACAATTCATGTGAACTTCAGGAGCCTAAAATGGAGGTACGTCACCAGCCACATAAAGCCATAGAATTTGGAGGCAAATCCCCTAAGCTCATCACCAAAATGGTAGGTACCTCCAATCGTCCCATTGAATCATATAAAATCCCGTTGATGGTAGATTCTGGTAGATGTTTTGTATGGGAAAAACCATGGGATTTTATATGATTTAATGGGATATATGCTCCCTTTATTGGGTAGATGGTAGACATGGGTATGGATCAATACCTATTAATACCATTTTTAGTGGGATGAACATCCATAAATTCCAGCTATTTTGATGTTCACCCGGGGTACAAGGTTTTGACACACTGCCACATGGTTAAATCATCAAAAACCCCAATGGGAAAACACACCGTTCCAGTTCTCGCGACGCATCGACACCGGCCTCAGGACCGGAATCCTCCGAGAAAGCGCCTTCCTGCGAGATGCCGACACTCCGCCGAGAGGCGGCCAGCGAACCAATGGGATGGTTTTGATTGATTTTTCCTCAAGAAATTTACCCTCTGGTAAACTAACATAGCTATTGAAAATGGCTATTTAATGTGGATTTTCCCACTAAAAATGGTGATTTTCAATAGTTATGTTAGTTTACCAGAGGGTATACAGACAAGGTAGCCTATAAACACCAATGATTTCATTACCATTACAACCGGAATTCGATGACATACTTTGGGTTTGTGGTGGTATAACTGTTGGAAAACACATGGGACTATAATGGGATCATATACATGCAAGGTGGTGCACCATAGTTAGCTAAGGGTTCATGGTAGAATATCTATAGTCAATGACATTTACAAACCAACACTTGCAACTGGGGAGCACCACAACGTCAAAAAAAACGTAAACAATATCTGGATACCAAAGGTGGGGGCTTTACTCGGGATATTTCATAGGGATATAATTTGCACATATGGTGATTGTATCCACGTGAGACTAGGATCTCAAGGGAATGGTTTCCACGCAAACAATGTCCACCATTTTGGATGATTTGGGTTTTGGGGGTGGTACCGTTTTAAGAAACCCCCATGTCATCAATATATCAATACTATCCATAAGAAAATGGCGATGTTACAGTAATGTTAATGTTCAACACACATGGGGATGGCATCCATTGAATGGTTGTTTTGATCCATACGGATTTCCATTTTGCCACAAAAAGCACTTCTACCGATTAACTCGGGTGATGAAAAAGTGATGTTCATTGCAGCACCCATCATTCATGAATTAAGTGACCAGGCTGGGAAATGCACAGGAAATCAAAATAACTAAGCTGGATGTGACATTCCTCCATTTATGGCTAACAGTCAACTTACACTGGGGAGCCCATTGACTGGGGAACTGCCCAGAGCCGCTAGAAGAGGATTCAGAATCAGTTTCCTTGCGCTGCTGTTGGTGCTGTTGGTTCTGTTGGCCAAGGTTTGGTGGCACCTCCGCCTTGATCCTTTCCAAGATGTGGGCCGCACAGGCTGACGCACGACCGCCTCCTCCGTCAGCTCGCGATACGTCTGCAATGGTAGGAGAACCTCAACATCAACTGTCGCTTCTTACTGTTTGATATCCCCAATTCCCTATGTTTGTTGCTTCTAGCCCCTTGTTTGTCGGTCAACATGACATGTTGAGACCGTGCAGCAACTTGCAACCAACAATCTGGGCTTATAGTCCTCTTTTTCGATCACAGGTTTACTGGTCAGGCTCCCATCGATATCAATCAAATTAGATCAAATTACCCTCTGGTAAATTAACATAGACCCTGGCAGATAGGGGTTGGAAGACTAGTTTCCAATCAAAATTGGTGATTTTCAGGGTCTACCCCTTTGTTTCCATTGCTGGTGATATCCCCTCTTAAAATCTCACCCAAAAAGGACTTGTCTGAATAGTTTGAGTACCTCAGAAGTTAATGGTGTACCAGGAATGTGTTCCTCAAGAGTGCCATGAGTTGGGAGTACCAAAACACCACGAAACTGGACCAAAACACCATTCTTCTCCATTTCTGATGCTTAAATACTTCATTTGGATGTCTCTGGAAAAGGGCTTTACCCCTAAATTCCCCTACATTGCCATTTTTTAGCAAAGAAAATTATGTTTAACCATCACATCTCAGATTTTCTTTGCCGAACTGATCAAGACCTTTTGAAGTACCAAACCCATTTTACTCCATTGCCATCACCATTAAGCTATGAAATGTTGCCATTTTTGTGATGGTAAATCATCAAACTAAGTATCTAAATGGGGCCCTCCTAGTTCGCGACTTGTTAGACTAATAGAGGCTATTCATCCCATGAATTACCCTCTGGTAATTTAACATAACATAGCTATGGAAAATCACCGTTTTTAATGGGAAAATCCACTATAAATTGCCATTTTCAATAGCTATGTTAGTTTACCAGAGGGTATGCTTCTCTTCCATGATTTTTGGCAAACAAAATCCCCATGGAAATCTCCATGATTCCAAGCGGAAGGTGATCTCAGGATCTCTCAGACGCTGCAGAAAACGAGCGCCTCATCGCTACTTTCGTCGCCTTCCACACCTTCCCATTCCCAAACCTCGGTTGGATTCGGTCGGCTGCGCTTCCCATGGTGGCATGGTGGACCGACCAATTTAAAGATAGCTCACATTTGATCGAGATATCATGCAGATATGATGTGGTATTTGTAACTTGGATATCTGGGGCTCATGACGGGTTGCCACCAGCAATACGAAGATGATTTACTGGGTATAATCATGGGATTTGGTGGGAAAATCATGGAAAATCTGCAGGTAAGCCGTGGCTAACCCATATGAAGCTGTTTGATATGACATGATATAACCCCAGTTGACCAATTCCATTGGCCATCTAAGGTAATGGGTGATGGCAACCAGTATTTTGGAAAAAGATGATACATTTTGGAAGAGGTCTGTGAAAAGGGAGATGGACGCATGACACGTTTTGTTGGTGAATCACTTGCAATGTGTGAGCGCAATGACGATTTCTTTGCCTGGAATATCAATCATCAATTGGTCCCGATTCCTGATTACTGTTGAACAAGAAACGCACATGCACTGTTGAACGAGAATGATACGTTTCCTTTTTCTTTTTAAGAAAAGAACCTGAGATCTCAACACATGTTTATCACATGTGGTCAGAAATATGCATGAAATTGAATGAATGCGTTGCTTAGAAAAAGGCGTTCATACAAGTATGACAAATTATTTCAAAATATCTAACACTATCACTTAAAATAGGTTATTTCCATCTATTGTTGACAATACCATAGATAGCAAAGATATCATTTTACCAAGATTTATATAACACTATTGGGTTTTGTTTTCCTATTTTGTTGGGCTTTGCTACAAGCGAACTGTTCTATTCTTCTCCCCAAATCGCATCATAGCTGTGACACCAAGGGTGAAGCTTGCGTGGCAAATAGAAAATCCCTACACTCGCCATGGAGGTTTATATAATGGTGGGTAAAACCCAACAATGTCAGTTGGTGAAGATTAGTATGTGCCACAGTTTTTTGAACATTTTATCAAATGCGAAGTCCAAAACATGTATAAGTATAGGCCAATGTTTACCACCATCGAACTCACATGTATCAAGCCAGTCTGCCACGCCAAAATATGCATTAACGCATCAAATATATGCTAGTACTAGTACCACCATCAAAATTCATCTCCTGCGCATCAAAATTCAGCCAATCAAACATACCATGCCAAACCGGAATAAAATTTGATGCCTTCGCGTCAGAATATTTACAGCCAGGCGCCGCTGTGTTGCCAAGAGAGAGTGAAGCTGATATTCCCGGAACGCTACAATCAGTGTAATTGTTTGATACGGGTGGGAGATTCAACCCCTCTACAGAAAATACCATAAAACATATGCATAATATATATATATGCATTATATATATATATATATATATTATAGCGGGTCCTAATTTTCCCCTTGATTGATGAAAGTCTGCAATCAGTGCAATTGTTTGATGGGGGTGGGACCGGTGGGAAGATTTTATCCTTCAAAATATACATAACAGGTTCGAAAACTGGCCCCTTCATTCAACGCCTACAATCAGAACACTTGTTTCATAGGGGTCGGAGACTTAATCCCTCAGAAAGTTGGGTAAGTATGGGTAAGTGCCCTTCGCTCCGGGAAATCAAATTCTTCAAGATGACCTTCAAGTGCTTTATCAAGACAACACGGAGGCAACACGGACGCAACACGGAAATGATACAGAGATCCCAAGTTTTGGCCATTAAACTATGACGATTAGAAGCCAACCTACTGATCAAGCTAAAAAATTAAATTCATTTTTTGATACACTATCCCATTAGACAATACCCCAAAACAGGATGCTTATTCACCATGTTCTCATGGAACTGACCATTTAGGTGTACACCCACGGTCACACTATCCCTAATTCGATATAGTCGGCTATATGTCCGATTATATCCACATCAGATCAATATACCATTATATTGACGGTTTTCCCATTTGCTCTGGCTACTTGTTTCTCACTAGCCAAACCTGATACAAATGGTGATATGTATATATATATAATTATATATATATATATCACAGTTATATCCCCATTACATTTCCATTGCACTCCCATTGTACTTCCATAATCCCCAATATGTAAAGGATATATAAAGGATATATATATATATAATCCTCGAACTAATCATCAACCATCAGTGTTTTTGAACACTGCTCACTTCATTTTCCAGACAGATCAGATTGATTCATGAAATAGAATCACAAATGCTGATCAAACCAATAAACTATTCCTTATCCTTGCCAACCACAAATATCCTGCAACATATTAAATTGTTGGCTGGTTTGTAGATACTCCTATTGAAAACACAAAATATTATTCAGGATCAACAACTACTAACTACCCATCCAGTTGGTGGCCTGTTATTCCCATTGGTAAGGCAACAATAAACCATTCAGATTTGATGGGTTGTAGCAGCCATTTATGGTAACATTGGGGATGGTTGACTGTTGTTTTAGTACGTAACATTAAAAATCAGAACTTCTGTGTGTATTATATATATATGTGTCCATATATTTCCTATATATTTCCTACAAGGATGTTTCCTAAAATAGGGGTACCCCTATATCATCCATGTTCATTAGATTCTCCATTATACACCATCTATTTTTGGGTATCCTCATTTATGGAAACCACCATATATTTCCTATTCAACTGGTTTAAATCCCATCAAAGTGGTAAATATATATGTTAAATGGTTATCACCTACTAGGTTATCACCTATATACTAAATCTAGTAATGCTTGAATAGTAACTGGTTAAATCACTAGATTACCACTACTATTTGAACTTCTAATTACGAATATTAAACATTCTAATAGTAAATCTAATTAATTAACTAGTTTCATGGTAAATGTAGCTGAAATCCCATTAAACATCATGAAATTCTGCACTAAATGCACTAAATATTTGAATGGTGAAATATTTGAATGGTAAAATCCCATTAAGCCACTTCCTTCACTCCGTTAAAGCACCGAGCGACGCGGCCGCAGACGCAGGTGATCTTCCGACAACCCTCGCTGCGCTGCGTGGGCACCCCACAGCCCGGACAGAGCTGGGCCTGTGCTGCGTGCACCAGGAGACAGCTATTGAAAATGGCCCATACAAAGTGGGGCCCCCAAGATAGCTAAGTTGGTTTATAACTCCAATAAATAGGACTTATGGTAGATAGATATATATATATATAGTTAGTGGGATTATAGACCAACTTATAACTGGGGGGGGCACCACCTTGTATTAAACACCCGGGAAAAAATTGGTGAATGCAGATGTAAGGGACGAAACCAGAAATACCCTTTAGTAAACATAGAAAAAAAACCATGGAAAAACCATTGAACATGGCCATTGAAATGGTTGATTTACCGATTGAAAAATGGTGATTTTCCATAGTTGTGTTAGTTTACCAGAGGGTACTGATCGGCATTGAGCCATTGTCATCCATGGTCCATGAGTTTCTTAAATGGATGTTTCCTAAAATGGATCCTTAAGTGACCCTGGGTGAAAAAAAACTAACTCAGTTGGATGATTTGGGGTAACCCTATATTAGGACACATCCAAATAGGGGTAAAATCATGTTCTATCTTTATTTGGTGGTTACTTTACTTATGATCCTCTCTAGTTGGTTCATCTATTGCTTGGTTTTCATTCACCATCCCCACTTGCTACCCACTTATGTATAGGACCTCATCAACAGGTGGGGCCGTATACCTTATTTGTTGGTCTCAGGGGGTAAGTAAGGCCAAGGTCCACTGACATCTAGAGTTACTATGAGGATAAGCCGAGCAAAGGTTCAGGGTTTCTTATCCCTGTCCAACCATTGGTATAACCTCCAGCAATCAAACATAGTATTGGACACTTCCCAGTTGTTTGCTTAAATGGAAAACAAAATCATACATGGTTTTTAAATGAGGGCCTTTCCGCTTCCGGGTTATACAACCTTAATATAACCCCAGTTGAGCAGTGTCGCTTGCACCTATTGGAGATCCTCCAAGAATGGTTGGGTTTCATGCGCATTCCCAGCTGATGGATGACATGCTAATCACACATATACAAAGGTGCAATATCATCCACAAATTATATCATTTTATATCCCTTTATGTTTTCCTCACCCTACACCCCCGTAGAATCGATGCTTGAACCATGTCAATCCATATTCAAACATTACTCAACCATGGAAAAACCAAAAAAAACAATGTTTCCATGGGTAAAATCCACATTTTCCATGGCTAAATCCAATTTGTTCCATCTTTTTCCATCATTTTTCCATCATAAATTTCCATTGTTCCACCTGAAAAAAACAACTGAAACTGCTCATCTTTCAGCGCAACTCCGGCGCCTGTCTGGCCTTCTCGGTCCTCAACCGCTCATTGCCTTTTCGGGAGTGAACCAGATTAACGGTGATTTTTCACAATGAAAATGGAGGTTGAATTATGACAAATAAGGGGTTTTACCATGTTTTACATCAAAAATAGGGATTTAAGACCTGGAGATTCTGGGTTAACCGACGCAAAAAAAAGGAAACTCATAACATGAAAAAAACTTGTTTCCAGCGGATTTAACCAACAACTGCGGCAATATAATGGCATATATTACTAGGTGCAATATGTTTCATGGATATATAACCAACTAAATATGATACTTGGGTGTGTCTGAAAATGAAAATGATTGAAAATGTCCATGAATTGGCAGTTTCAATGGGGAACATTGTGATCAACCATCAAATTTGGAGGTACGTGACCCAATTTTCAGACAGACCCATTTCGTTGATAATTGTTTATGAAACAGGGATATTGTATGATATAATTGATATAATGTTTGTGTGTTTAATGATGATGTCAGACTGTCAGATTGCATTATGGTAGCATCCCCTTTAAATACCCTGCACAAACATGTTAGCTGTTTAGTACATACTCCTGTTGAAATCCAAAAACATCAGGATTAAATTACCCTGTCGGTTGACCCAACGTCCTCTGACCTTGGTCTATCAGACGTCTATGACATAGCACGCTTGGTGGTGGCTTCAGGAATATCCCACATCCCATGGTTTAAAATCAACGTGTAATGGATTTAACATGATTTAAACAATTTTAAAATAATGAGATTTGGGGAATGTACTCACATAAGCATGTTTGGATATGTTTGGGAATTTAGCACCCGGAAAAAAAAAAAAAAACATATGTGTATATATATATAATGGCTACTATAGTGTAATAATCCCTTCACCTTAATATTCACATATATATATAAATATATATAACTTTAATTGCATGTATTGGAGCCATTCACATCCGTGAAGCCCGGCACGTGGGGGCGTTGGCATTAGTCTTGGAGTGTTCGGCTGAATAAACTAAAAATAACTCGATTTTCAAAAGGGTGCCCAGGATATATAAACATTTACTGTTCCACTGATATAGTTTCATCCTAAATATCCTAATCAATCATGTTTGGCTCGAAAACCCATCATTTACTTCGATGATTTTCGCGATCCATCTACTTTGATGATGTTCCCATCAAAACATCCATAAGTCACCATATTTTCATGGGTAAACTAACATAGCTATTGAACATGAACCACTTTAATTCTCATTTATAGTTGATTATACCTATCAAAAGTATTCAAAAGTGATGGATTTTCCCATTCAAAAAACCATAAATCACCATTTTTCATGATTTTCATAGGGGATTTCCCCATTGCCACCGGTGCTGTGCCGGAAACTGAGCGTCCCAACAGGTCACACCCCGGTGCCAAGACGAGACCTTGCAGCGGAAACAGAACTGCCTCGGTGAGTTTGCTGCGGTGCCCGGGAAGTGAACTCAGGGAACGTTTCCATAGTTATAGTTGTGGTTAATATATATGGTTAATCTATGGTGAATTATGATTTATGATGGTTAATGATAGTTATTCATGGTTATTAATTGTTATTAATGGTTAGTCATAGTGTTTAATGGTTAGTTAATGCTCATTCATGGTTCATTTCTGGTAAACCCCCAGTTTGCGAACTGGAAAATGGTACATTTCGTTTGTTGATTTACCTATGATCATTTTCCATAGCGATTTGTGAACGTTTACCGAGTTTACCGGATCCAGAAGGTATTGAACAACATTTTTCATAGATAAAGGGTTAACAAGAGTGTGAAACTATCATAGTTATATCAAAAACTTATCATAACAAGATCATGCTAGTAGTTGAAGAACAATAGTAAACTAAGGATGTTTGTTGGTTTAACCCTTAACCTAGATTGTTAAAAAAAAAACTATCGTTATTGAACAACATTTATCATAGGTTTTATAAAACAAGAAATGGACATTACTAAATTGCTATCATAGATTGTTCAGAAGGTTAACTGTGTTTGTTGGTTTGATAAAGGGTTGATATAAAGGGTTTATAAAAGGTTTATTTGGGATTTATATTGATAATGTTATAAGTATTGGGGTTTATACATTGGGTTTTACAACCCCCAAACAGTTATGTTATGTAGGGTTTTTACCGCAAAGAACTATAGTTATGTTTGATGATTCATAAACCCCAAGAACTATAGCTACAAGTATCATAGACCATAGGGATATAGTTGTTATTAATGGTTATTGACTGCCATTGATGGATAGTAACGGATAGCAATGGATTTCAATTGATAATAATGGATATGATATGTAATATTTCCTTTGGTAATTTGACCATCAAATATGGGGAAAAACATAACCATGAAACACATAAGCATCAATCATTGGGGAATATGATAATATGATGGTTAACACATGGGTTTGGAAATTACCCGGACTGATAATTTAACAGCTTTTGGAACCTAATTATAACTATAACACAACATAACCATGTTTAAACTCAGTATAAACGGGCCATCTGTACTGTAGCTCTGTAACAAATTACCACAGGGTATATGGTAGCAGTAACCCCAAAAAATTGGTTGTATAATGTAAAACATAATCAAATTACTGTACGCAGTAAGGATTGACCAACTTTTATCATTTTGGGGATGACTATATATATATATATGGTTGCGGGATGTTGGTGGGTCAAAAACCATGGAATCCCCTGTAGTTCACAGCAAAATAACTTGGATTCATGGATGTGAATAATAATCCCTCGTAGTTCACATGCTATCATAAGTGTGATGACTTGAGTAGATCTTCGTTGTTTTGCCACATGTTCCAATCCAGTTGTCACATGCTGACTCCCCGGCCATTTGATTGATCGCAAGGGGTACGTCGTGGTGAAAAGAGCTCAGTGTGTGTGTGCTGCCATGTCTGCATAGTCAAATTGGTACTTCAGAGCTTCTACGATCCAGGTCAGTTCAATCACAGTGTGTGGTATCAGTGTGAGTCTGAAGTTGCCCCTGGTAGTTGGTAGTAGTGGTCGTCGAACCAGTTGGAAGGTGGTCAAGGTAGTTCAGTAAGACATGAGTCAAGCCCGACAGTGGCGAGGTTCAGGTGTGAGAGATGATGATGACAGCGAAGATGAGTCCTCACAGCGTGAGGCCAGTGAGCATACTTCTGGAGCTACTTCAGGCGATACTCGTCAGGTGAATGACCGTTCGTCAGTCGGTCCACCACCTGCGTATGATGGTGACAGAAAGCCAGGTGCATGGGAGGATTACAATCTGCGAGCCAAGTTGTGGTTGCGTACCACCACCATCGCAGAGACATCAAGGGGTCCTCGCATGTTGCAGAAATACATGTGTGATGATGAGAAGTGGTTCAATGATCCCCAAAATGGTCAAAGACTTCTTGATGAAATGAGTCGTCCGGATAGATTTGGAAAAGAGGAGATAGAGAGCTTGTGGAATGCACTGCGTAGATTGTTCTATTCACGACTTCGTCAAGCAGAAGATGATCCTCTGACTTTCAGAAACAGGTTTGAGGAGGCCAATCGTAAAGTGAGGAAGCATGGAGTCAAGCTGCCTGCTGAAGCGTTAGGTTTCGTTTCTCTCCGACAAGCACAGGTGGATGACACGACCCTGGAACGAATCGTAACTATGACTAAGGGTGATCTCACTCTGGAAGCCGTCATCGGGGCCATGGGCAAGTTCAAGATGCGTTTGATTCAGACTGATGAGGACAAACGAAAACCACATGTCTGGATGCAACAGTCTTCTGACATCGATGATGGACAGAGTACTCTAGAAAGTACCAGTGAACAGACAGCAATGTTGAACATGGATGACGATGAAATGGACCTCTTGGAGAATGCTTTCAGGGACTTAGAAGATCAGGGTGAGGAAGAACAGATCAGTGAAAAATGATGCCAAGGACATTCTCATGACCTTGATTCGTCAGAAGGTCAACCGACCAGTGCAGAATCTGTCGTACAAACAAGTGCAGAGCATGAAGAATGACTTGAAGAATGGCCGAGGATTCCGAACTCCAGCCGGCAATCAGACTTCTGGCACGGGGAAGGATCTTCAGCATCTCAAGTCGATCACGAAATTTAGGTCTTGTGGGACGATGACCGGTCACTGGCACAGAGAGTGCCCACACAAGCAGCGATCGTCCTCATCCAGCAACGCATCACCAAGCACGACAAATGCAGCCTCTCGAGATGGAGATTCTGCCAACAAAGCATGGTGGTCGCTTGCCGAATGCATGGGACATGAGACTTAACCCGCGTCAACTCGCGAATACGAAGCATGCCCTCTGTCCTTATGGACTGCCATTGTTAGTGACAACACTTGTAATGGTTGGGATAGGGGGTATCATTCCAGAATGCCAACATTTTCTATGCTAATTGCCAAACATCGAGTGATGTGAAAATGCGTTCATTTCGAACGCCAAAAGATGTGTATCACACGACGCAACCCCTTGAGCCAGACAGTCAGGACTCAGGACATGCCACAGGTAGCCCAATCGAAGTCCGAGGGAGAGCAATTGACTCTCCAGTTTTTGCAAGATCTGATGTTGTTGAGACATGCGTGGTAGACACCGGATGTCAACGAACTGCAGTTGGTGCCAATCAAGGAGCTCAGATCGCATGTCGGAACACTCAGTTGGCTGTCCAAAGAAACCCGTGTTGACTTGGCAGGTTCCACAGCTATCTTGATGCAGTGCTTTTCCAATCCAAGGGTTAAGGATCTTAAAACTTGCAATAGGATACTTAAAGATGCCCTAAGCCATAAAGACATCCTAATCCGATTGCCGCCAATAGATCCAACAAAACTCAGGGCATTCTGGGTTGGAAAAGCCATACGCTCAAGCGCCGCACCGTGTCAACTTTGGGAGCCGAGACTCAGGCAATTGTGGAAAATTCAGCTGTAGCTAGTTGGTATCGTTACCTCTTAGTTGAACTAATGTATGCCAAGGAACTTCGGAAACTAAATCCAGACTGGGAGGACTCTTTGAAAACAATTGAGTTTGGTTTGGTCACTGATGCAAAATCTGTGTTTGATGCCTTGTCGCGACCGAGTGCCATTAATGCCTCTGATAAACGTACTTGCATCGACTTGTCCATCATTCGTGACTTCTTGCGTCAGAACAATGGATGCATACGGTGGATAGGCGGCAAGTATCAGTTGGCTGACTCTTTAGCAAAGCTGAAGCCGGCAGACTTCTGAAAATCCGTACTCAAGATTGGCCGAAATCAATTGACAGATGAATGTAGCACGAAATCAAGCTCGCAAGAGTGCCAAACTGGCAAAACAGACGAACAAGAATTCTTCAGGCGTGTGATGACTTGAGTGGATCTTCGTTGTTTTGCCACATGTTCCAATCCAGTTGTCACATACTGACTCCGCTGCCACTTGATTGATCGCAAGGGGTACGTCGTGGTGAAAAGAGCTCAGTGTGTGCTGCCATGTCTGCATAGTCAAAATAGGTGTATGATTCATATTATCTTGAGTCTCACTTAACAAAACCGTACAAAACCGCTGTGGGTAGATATGCTGACATAAATGCTGTACATTCATCAGAGTTCCAATACAGATCAATACAGTATGATAAATATAGGAATGTTCTCTGCTAATATCTGGAGTCTTCATTGACATCAGCCAAACTTCAAACAACATCCCAGCAAATCAATGGTAACCTACTACATTTTACTGGGAACACATTTTTTTTCATAGGTTAGTCAACTATAAATGGGTAGATGATACTGTATTGCCTTGGTCACAACTGAATGCACATCGTAGCTGCTTTCGATGGACACAACCAGGACCAGAATGTTTGTTAAAGTATGCGATAAAACCGCCAGGGTTTGTTTTAAAATTTGGGGACAACGGCTTCTGTGAAAATAAACGCAAAAAACATGTCATTCACTAGTGTATCATATTTTGTCCTATTCAAATAACATTTAATTGCCAAAAATTGGGGGATATAATATACACCGCACTTTCAGAGAGACCCACTTGGTGCGTGGCGTTTGGTGCTGTCAGTCATCCTCCCTCGCAGCCATTCTGGCTAAAAACACCAATGATCCTGACAGCTAGGATCCGTAAAAACTAACTGATATCAATAAAACCATCATTTTTACTTGTCCCCGCTAATATCCCATTAAACCAGTATATATGTTGTTTATTGTTTAAATCCAACTTTCATACAAGCTGGTGCCCCAGTTCGTTAGCTAAGTTGGTTTATAGGTCTGTTTTTGTTGGGTTTCATGGTGTGTGTATATATATATATACATTATATATATATATATGTGTGATTTTTAGGTACTGGGGTTATAAACCATATAGATATAGAATGATATAGATATATCTACCATAGATACATTCACATACTCCAATTCTATCTATCCTTGGCTATAAGGTAAACCAACAAACATCCCCGCGGGGGGCAACAACCCTCTAGGAGATTCTCGCCAAGAGGCTCCCCGCAGCAAAGGGTGCCTTTTTGGCAACGGGAACGGGACCAAAGGCTGGACACTTGGAGGACTTTTTGGTGAAACATAGTGATACATGTTGATTAATGGTGATTATATCCCCAATCTCGCAGTGATGTTGAATGATTTTGGTCGATTGTGGTATATTGGGTTTTAAAAACCAAGAAACATTCAAAGCTGTCAAATTACCACAGTTATTGCCTAGAAAGCAGTTCTTCTTGGCTGGTTATTTTGATGGGGAGATCATTCCATAAATGAGCTGGGTGACTAACATCAACAAATTGGTTGCTACAACTATAGACAATTGGAAAAGTCTTTTCTGAAGGTGATTCACCATAATGCTGGAAACTCACATCCCCAATCTCATAGATTCTTTGGTGAAACATCCCCAAAGGTGATTCTGCATGGCTAGTGATGTGATTGGCTGGTGATTTTTCGCTGGATGAAACGTCACTACGTAGTGGTGAAAAACATCCTAAGTGATCCTGGTGACTTTACATGGCTGGTCTTAGATTCTTAGATGCCGCAAAAAAACGCTCATCTTTAGCTGGACAAGCTGCCTTTTTCCAGAATTTAAGTGCTAAAAAATCCGTGCGGGGGGCTCTCCGGACGATACTTTCAACATGAGAAGTCATAATTCATTGCGCCTGCCAATGGAAAAGAAATCTTTGATGATTCAGAAAACGAAGTCTAAATTGGACATTTTTTTTGAAAACGTGCGTTTCGTCGAGGTTTTGAAATCCCTTGTCGCGCAACATGGCATTTTCTCGTTTCACCTTCTGCACACTTTCGCCAGTTGTTTGGCAGTAGCAGTCATCAGACATTTGTTTTGGTGTCTACTGCGCCACTGCCATTGCCTAACGTACTTAGAAGGACGTTCAGCCTGCCTTTCTCAAGCATGTGAAGTCCTGGTGGTACCTTGTTTATGAATTGTTTCCATGTGCTATCGAGACCTCCAGTGTGGTCCACGTCTCACAAGACGAACCCAACGTGAACATGCCCCCTCACCCCCCCCATATGTTCTCATGTTGGGAGATGGTGATGTTGATGTGTATGTTAGTGTGGATGTGCGGATGTGTGGATGTGTGGGTGTGTGGATGTGTCGATGATGAAATGTGGAGGGTGCCTTTCCAACGCAACATGAACCAAACGTAAACATGCCCCCCCCACCCCCCCCATATGTTCTCATGTTGGAAGATGGTGATGTTTATGTTGATATACATGTGTTGCGCATGAAAGACAGGAAAAACGGAAATGATGCACGGAATTCCAGGGCGTAGCTGTTTTCCTTGTCAGAGGCACATAAAAATGAAAGAAATATTGGCCGGTGTTCCCCTCGCTAGCTAAAACATGAAGCCATGAACGTACACTTTACCATGGTTGACGAGTAAACATATTCAATATACGTGGGGACTCTCTGATGATGAAACATGGCAACGCAAATCCAAAATATGGATATGGGATGATATGGGTCAAAGACCTGGTACTTCACAAAATAGCTGATGATCCGTCCCCAGCTTCTGACGTTTTGGTTTTCCAGTATCAGCATCTGTCCATGTTGGACTGCCGTGTTTGTGGGTACCATTTTGGAGTCAGTCACACATGGATTACTGGTTTTGAAGAACCTGAAATCATCCTCAACATTGGGGTCAGATCTGTTTTGAGCCAATCCCGTTCATGGTTACCTGGACCTCAAATAGCATTGAGAATATATACATATCCTTGTTGGTCATTATAGTGGGTCATACCACCTGGTTTGATAGAGATTATGAAATAATATGAACGAACCCGCAATAGAAATACCTGTTCACCAACCAGCATCTCATGGAATGAGATAAGCATATAACTTTCATGGTTTAAATGAGGTTCAACCTGGATACGTTTGCAAAACTTTGGGTCATCTTATGGACTGATTGTGGGACCCTGATTGACCGCATGGGTTTGCCCAGAAATGGAGCACTCCCCATACATGCAATAATCTAATGGAATCCCTATAGGAAAAACCATGGGAACAAGATGGAAGCCACGAACCCGAATGTATTCACGTTCTTGGACTACGAGTGAAAACCCTCTACAATAGGAAAACGAACAGTTTTTTTCATGCGTCGTGCGCGCATATCGCCTCAACGAAGGCACCTGATCAACAGTTCACAAAGAGACAACTAACGCACAAAGACACACATGGAAAACATCGCTTGAAGACCGTACCATATTTCCCTATTACCAGTCTGCGGTGTGGACTGGAAAGTGTAGAGTGTGGAGTGTGGGGTGGAAAGTGTAGAGTGTGGAGTGTGGAGTGTAAAGCCGTAAGGAGTGTGGAGTGTAAAGTCGTAAGGAGTGTGGAGTGTAAAGTGTGGAGTGTAAAGTGTGGAGTGGGGAGTGTAGAGAGTGTAGAACGTAGAGTGTGGAGTATGGGGTGCAGAGTGTAAAGTGTAAGACGTCCCAGTACTACTTTGTACTAAAAAGCTTGCACAAAATACCTCCCAGTACTACTTTGTACCACAAAGCTTGCACAAAGCACTTCCCAGTACCACTTTGTACTACACAGCTTGCACAAAGCATAACGAGTAACACTTTGTACTACAAAGCTTGCACAAAGCACTTCCCAGTACTACTTTGTACTACAAAGCTTTCTCTAAGTCCTTCCCAGTACTACTTTGCACTACACAAAGCCTGCACAAAGTCGTTCCCAGTACTACTTTGTACTACAAAGCTTGCACAAAGCACGTTCCAATACTACTTTGTACCACAAAGCTTGCACAAAGCACTTCCCAGTACTGCTTTGTACTAAACTACTTCCCAGTACGACTTTGTAGTACAGAACGTGCACAAAGAACTTCCCAGTACTACCTTGTACTACACAGCTTGCACAAGCACTTCCCAGTACTACTTTGCACTACAAAGTTTGCACACAGCACTTCCCAGTACTACTTTGTACTACCTCGCTTGCACAAAGCACTTCCCAGTACTACTTTGTATCACAAAGCTTGCACAAAGCACTTCACAGCACTACTTTGTACTACAAACTGACATGACAACCTGCCTGGAAACCTTCCCCACGCATACACGGCGACGTCGCAGGAAAACCAAAGACTCGAGACGAGACACGTGGGTGCAGCAAAACAAGCATTTCGTGCGAGACCTCCTCCAATTTTGACAGTTTCTTCACTTTATCAAATAGGTTGGAATGTCACAAAGTGCCACCCCTGCCACGCAAAACGACATGACAACGTGCTTGGAAACCTTCGAAAAGGAAAGGTTTTGCAGCTTCCCCAATAGACACGGAATTAACGACGCGACGCCGGCCCGACGACGACGCTGTACCACAAAGCTTGCACAAAGCACTTCCCAGTACTACTTTGTATTAGAGAGCTTGCACAAAGCACTTCCCAGTACTACTTCGTACTACACAGCTTGCACAAAGCACTTCCCTATACTACTTTGTACTGCAAAGCTTGTGTACTGCAAAGCTTGCACAAAGCACGTCCCAGTACTGCTTTGTACTAAACTACTTCCCAGTACGACTTTGTAGTACAGAGCGTGCACAGAGAACTTCCCAGTACTACCTTGTACTACACAGCTTGCACAAAGCACTTCCCAGTACTACTTTGTACTACACAGCTTGCACAAAGTCGTTCCCAGTACTACTTTGTACTATACAGCTTCCACAAAGCACTTCCCAGTATTACTTTGCACTACAAAGCTTGCACAAAACACTTCCCAGTACTACTTCGTACTACAAACTGACGTGACAACCTGTTTGGAAACCTTTGAAGAGAGGTTTGGCAGCTTCCTCCATAGACACGGCGACGTCACAGGAAAACCAGAGACTCGAGACGAGACACGTGGGTGCAGCAAAACAAGCATTTCGTGCGAGACCTATTTTGGCAGTTTCTTTCTTCACTTTATCAAACACGTTGGAATGTCACAAAGTGCCACGCCTGCCACGCAAAACCAGACATATATATATATATGTGTGTGTGTGTGTTTGGGTTTCTTTTTTCTTAACACATATTCATTTGTGGGTCCCTGCAAGCATATCACCAAAGCTGGCTGTCCAGCAGGTGCCTAAGGCTTTCCGGGTCCGTGGCCGTGGTGCGGCGGAGCGCATCTGCGATGTGGTCCGCGTCGGCTTCTGTGCACTCCAGGAGCGTCTTGCGCTCCTTCTTCAGCCATCCTTGCAGCTTATGTGCAAGGAAGTACGCGATCTCCCATATCGGGGATCGCAAAGTTGGCGCTACGCAAGCTACAGCCTGGCGGGAATGAACCGGGGCTTCAGCATGGTCTATCAAGTCGTGCAATTTCAGCAACTACTTTAGATTCATAGTCTGAAATCAGCAGACCTTGAGATATGCGGATCCAAGGGGCTAAGATGATGTTGATGCTTTGTAGACTTTTGTTCAACTAGCTTTCAAGACCCCTGTAAGGATAGTAGAATAATGAAGAACAGCAGATAATTTTTCAAACTATTTGTTTTTTGCAAGCCCTCATATTCTTAGATGACAAGTTTTTAGCAGCTTTCAAAGCTCGACCCGTGGCAGTATGTTCAATCATTCCAGGCCCACAGCTTGAACATAGCCCCCTGAGTCTACAGCGACACTTGAAAATCTTGTATTTTTAGAATTGTAATCCATCTTAGACCCCCGTTTTAGGGTCTACAATGTCACCAGCAAGGCCCCTCCCAAGCCATTGGGGGTATTGTAGTGAAGTTATCTCATATTGTGTTCTCCGGCGGGTCATGCTGATGCCAGAATCTTGCGGTTGACTTATATAGGGTTTTAGCAGGTCGCTGCTTTGGGATTTATCGATCCACCTAAAAATACCGCGGCATTGCGAAAGGAACCTGCAGAAGGTTGGACCATGATTGTATCCCCCGGCCTGCCACCGGCTGCCGCAGTACATTGCGGCAAAGCTACCCGGCTTCGCGCCCCAGGGCTACGCGCGGCGCGGGCATCCAGATCATGCCCAGCGGAGTGTTCGCAACTTCGCGTTGGAGGAGGTCTTTGATTTTGTCGAACACCCGCTTTGTTTTGAGGTAGGCGCCAAGATGTTCATGCAAAGATAGCACTGTAGCTTGACAGCAGTTGTTCGCTCACTGACGCCTTCTCTGCCAAAAGACGATCCCAGCGGCGAGCAAGCGCATCCTCTGCTCGCTTTTCGTCACTGTCCACTAGTTGCCGCTTCGGCAACCGCTGGGCTTTTTCAAAAAAATCACCGACTGCAATGCAAACCTCCAGATGCATATCATCGTCTTCAATCTCCGCAGCAGCAAAAATGCGATTGTATGCATTCAACAATTCATCGCCAAGTGATGCTTTCTTTGCAAGAAGACGATCCCAGCGTTGCGCCAGAGCATCCTCTGCTCGCTGCTCATCCGTCCTCACATTTTGCCTCCCTGGAGTGCGTCCATGCAAATCATAGAATTTCAAAGGCGTCAATCATGCTTCAACAAATGCAAGAGCTTCGCTTTCTGCAGTTTCCAATACAAAGATTGACTGCTTTTTAGTTCAGAATGCTGAGACGACATCTGCCCGTGTTCTGCAACAAACTGCTCAAGCTCAGAGCAAGCAATATCAGCTTTCTGTGCATCTGATTTCTTCTTTGGAGGAAAGAGAGGGTAATAATACGTCAGCAAACAGAGTAAGAACCACACGGGACACCGCCGCTACGTAGTCCAACCAATCTGCGAAAATATTCCACTGAAAATGATATTCTCCAGCAACATGAACGTGTAGCTTCGACACGTCCAGGCACTCTCTGCATGCAATCCCAACATTCGCGCAAAAACAATTACCAGACCATATAACACCTCAGGTGCGCAGAGGGAAAACAAACGATGCAACAGAAACAGCAAGATCATGCCACCGTAGTCTCCCACTTGCACGCTGTAATTGCATGGACATGTATGTATTGGCCACTATGACAGTACTCAAAATAAAAGCAAAGATAACTTGCATAGACTGTCTCCGCACAGCATGCGCACCCCGAAATTACAAGCAATCGAATCCACATGCGCAACCATCGCGGTCTTACCCTGAGTCTCCGGAATTAGTAAATTTACTTAGGGCCTCGATTTACCTAATCAAAAAAAAAGGTGCAAAAATTGACCTAACTTTTTTTACGACCTAAATTCATTTAGGTCGTAACCTAAATTTCATAGTGACTTTATTTTTGCTTAAAATTCTGTTGTTTTTGTATATTTACATGATCTTCTCAAGTAAGATCATGACCATTTTTTGAAAAATACTGTTTGGTTAAAAAAACATATAACTTTTTTCTGTGGATGTTGATTGAAAAAAGAAATGATTTGATGTCAAGTATTGCTGTTGATAGCACGATTGAGATGAATGCATGTGTCACAAGTAATTCTCAAGTAATGTTCAAAAGTAATGCAAGCATTTTTTTGGTCACGCCTTTAAGTGAATTTGAGCTAAATAGTATTTTGTTAATTCAAATTCTTTTGGTTTAGTACATTTACATGAGGTTCTCAAGTAAGCTGTGTGCCTTGACATTACAAATTTGTTATTAAAAATGGTATATATGGTTTTCAAACAATCATATCACTTGTGTGTCTGAGGAATTGCTTAAAAGAGGAATGACTTGGTTTGAAGTAACAGAAGTCAACAAGTGAATCAAACAAAGTGACAAGTTGCAAAGTCAATCAAACTCAAAGACAACAGCATATGTAACATCAAGAAGCAAGGCTAGCTGGAGGTGAGTTGTGCTTCAACTGCAGCAGCCATGGCTCTCATCCTTTCTCCTAAATCTTCCCTCACAAGTAAACACTTTTAGAGAACCCATAGATGCATCAGCAGCCACCCTAAGTCGATATTTATTGTGTGATTCTTGTCTGGTTTCTTAGCATTCTCCAGAGGATTTCTTTTTGAATATTTTTTTGAACTTAATGCAGACTATATTGAAACCCATTTTCAAATTCTGGAGTTATCTGTTTGCTTGTCTTAAATAAGTTCCTGTGACCTTATCTTCAATCAAACTACTTATTGTGAATATATATTGTTTTCTCATGATTTTCTCATGATTTCTTGACCATTTCTTTTGCAGCTCTTAGGATTTCAAATGATTTTTCTTATGCATTTCTTGTGAATTCCATCTGCAGGTCTTATGCATGTCCCATGGTTTCCAATGATTTTCTTATGAATTTCTTATGAAATTATTATGAATTCTTTATGCAGTTCTTAAGCAGTTCTTATGCAGTTATTATGCAGTTCTTATGCAGTTTTTAAAACTTCATACCTTTTTGGCGAAAAGGTATGAAGTTTTACCAGAAAATGTATGAAGTTTTGAAAACTGCAAATGAACTGCATAAGAACTGCATAAGGAATTCATAAGAATTTCAAAGGAATTTCATCAGAAATTCATTGGAAATGCATAAGAACTGCATAAGAATTTCACAAGAAATTCATGACAATTTCATAAAGAATTGAATGAAAGTTTCATGTACAAGAGCCTTATTTTGTTTCCAAAAAACAAACAACACTATCAATGAAATCACAAAATATATATTACATGTATCTGAGAAATACCATAAACCATATATTCAATGTAACTCCAAATGGTTTTCTTACTTGTATACAATTGTGAACACAATAATCTTAAGACTGAAAATCACAGGCAATATTGTATAGTTCTCATGTTTTGCACAAGTAGTGGCATTGAGTTTCGCAAGTAACATAGACCAGCTGACATTTTGAATGCAAAGCTTTTGCATTTGATGCATATGCGCTTACATTAATACTTGTATGTCCTGAGGTGTCCCTTTTGGTGGCAAAAAACACCCTAAACTTGGCTGGTTGAACCCCCATTTGAGAAACTGCATCCCCAGTTTGATTGGTTAAAACCAAAGTCTTGCTCACCCTTACGTTTACAGGTAAGATCCGCACGCTTCTGCTCGACGACAAATTTAAATACCAACATCATAACATCAAAAAACAATGTAAAATACCACAAAAAAAACAACACATTTCAACATCCAACAGTTTTGCTGGTAGATTCTCCGGTTTTTTGGCTCAAGAAATGGGCCACGTTCCTTTCGCGTTCCGAAGGCGTTGTCCGAAAACTGGGCCCCGATGCGTTGCCGTGGGAAGCGGTTCATCCAGGCCAGCTGCATGGCGAGACGACGCCTTAAGGCAACCGGGGCAATGTTTCATGGGGGAAGTCTATAGCTTAAAAAGAGGTACAACGGTAGTACAACAGTACAATCCAATTCGAATTCTAATTATTCTAGTTCAAATGGAGCAAATATTATTTGAAGGTTCAATCCAAGTCCAATTGGAGATGTTAATTCTTCAAACAAGTACCATCCAATTCTCATAGTAGCCACCAAGTAATGCAGCACTATTTTGAATCGGACTGTGCTTTTCAATCTTTTTTGAGAACTATCAAATGAACAAAATATGACTGGTTTATGATTATTCTCAATGTTTACTGGGACTAGACGCGGTTGCAACCGATTGAAAACAGCTGGCTGTAGCATTTCATATTCAAGCAACCTAGAATAAGACTGTATAATTAATCTGGGTAAATTACTTTATATTTCACTAAGCTGAAACTTGCGGCCATAAAAGGGGATGATTTCCCTGAAATAAACCATGATAAACCAGGCTTCGGGAGAACGACGTGAGGTCGTTATGGTGACATTGTCGTGACGTTTTTAGACGTCGTGACGTCCTTGTTCCCGCCTTGAAGGACTTTTCAAGTAGACCGCTCAGACCGCCACTTGGAAAAATGGCATCTTTTCATCACTTCGCTGTATAAACATAGCTATATATCCATGAATCGATTTGGTATTAAAACATAACTATAATTTGTAAATATTTGTAATATATCCATGAATCAAACAGCCTGACTTTTGGTCATAATATGTTATAATGTGGTTACTGTAAAACAATAATAAATCCATCCCCAAAATCACCATAAATAGCTGGTATAAACCATCAAAATGGGGTGGTGTATTATTGTTTTATCCACATTATATAGTATCTTTATAAACCCCAAATTACACCATAGTCACAGCTGTTCGGAAAATCACCTGGTTTGTCATCATCCTCCCTATTCAAACTGCCGCTTTCAGAGTATCCCCCATTTGTAGACAGACCCAACTATCATATCAATGGGAGATAAATGGGATAAAATTGGCATAAATTGGTATAAATCATATCAATAGTATCATATCATTTATGTCGTATCAAATTGGTTTTTCTATTGGTTGTATAAATTGGGAACACCGACCATGAATGTCAATCATTTTCCTACAAATTTCCACATTGGTTTGTTTTGCACATCTTTTTGTATGTTTATCCTAAGGTATTTATGCGCATATCCCCATGATACCCTCCGGAAATCAAACGTGGCAATGGAAAAACACCAATGTTCCGAGTTTTAAACCTCCATCTATAAGGGATTGTCCATTATTTGTTGGTAGAGTTCCTCATCAAAAATATATCGCTATAACCCAGAGAATATTTATATATATATAAACATATGGGTGGAGGGCAAAATTACTTACTAATCGCAATGGACATAGCCAAAGTGGGTGGTTCCCTATCGGTTGTGAAGGTTTGTATTTTCATGGTATGTCATGTATAAAAATAGGGTACCGGTAAGCAGGTGGTCCCCTATCGGTTGTGAAGGTTTTTACACAAGTCCTACTTTAGTCTTCCGCTAATTTTGTCGGTTACTCATATCTATAACTATAAACACCAAATGGTATATCCTCCAAAATATCTCCTCTAAAATATCTAACACCAAAATTTCACCTCTAGAATATATCTAAAATACTAATATGTTCCAAATATATCCTCAAAAATATCCTTTAAGATATTTCTCCCCAGGCTCCGGGCATCGTTCCAAGTCGCTCCAAGTCTTCAATCCAATTCGCTTGACCACTGGAGCCTAAGACCTGCCAGGTCGATCAGCAATCAAAAGATAGCATTTAAAACATCTTTGGTATCTATAGTGACTAAGAATCAATGGGAGAACTCCAGGATCCAATTGATGGAGGTACGTTAAACTTAGTACCATATTTCTGGCGATATTTTGTGTCATAGATAGTGATAGATATGAATGATATGATCATTCTTAGTCAGTTCAATGGCCATTTCAGGATCCTAGATTGGAGGTACCTACCATATATAAGACCTATTTTTCAGGCCGATGTAAGGGAATATCACCACAAAATATGGCCTTATATGGTACTAACGTACCTCCATTTTAGGATCCTGGAATTCCCATTGATCTTTGGTATCTATACTGAATAAGAATGATAATATCATTCATATCTATCACTATCTATCAGTATCTACTAATATCTATCACTATCTAATATGAATATCTATTTATCCATGAATATCTATTATATATATAATAATAACTATGAATATCTATGTTCATCCATTGGCAATGTAAGAACCCTTATTAGGTGGGAACCTGCAGTTATGTTTGGTGGGTCATAACCACCATTAATCATAGTGACAATTACCATCAACCCAAGGATTCCAGATAGATTTGCTATATTTACCAACTTGGCTTTCGTTTGGGGGGGCCACCTTGTGTGGTTAGGTGGTTTGTTCATCCAGAGAAACTAACAAAAACACGAAACTCGGGGGATGAATATGCTGTTTACATCTCATCCCAAAAGGGGCTACAGCCGACGGGTTTCGAGTCTTGGGCAATGGGTGACACAAACAGCTTGTCATCAACAAACATCAGGATCCTAACATTAACCAATTGGTCCGAACTACAGGCCTGAAAATCAACAAACATCATGCCAACTCCTGATTAATGAATCGCTGTTGATTAATGTGGGTTGTTTCCCTCAAAATAGTGATAATCTGCTACTAACATGCTACCCCCCAATTAAACAGCCCGAAGGTTTATGAATCCAGGTTTGACATTTTAGACCAACAAAACCATGGGGACAGCCCAAAGCGAGGATACATCATGGTATCATGGCTCACATTCAACAATTACCGAGAAAACAACACAATTATAGGTCCCACTTTACGGCGAGTAAATGACTTGTTAACCCTACAAGAAGGATCCCCAAACACATAAATTGGTTGATTGACCCAAGTATGTATAGATATATGATGATATAAGAACCGCAAATCCAACAGATAGCCCAGTTATCTTAACCAGCTTGCCCTATCCTTCAGGAGGGCCCCTTCAAGGCAACCAGGTCGCCGCGCCTTCCCCATGCTACTGGGTGGGGCACCACCCCTGCGGTGGCCGCAGGAAAACTCGTCCAAGACCTCGGGAAAGTCGAGTGAACCAGCGCAAAGATGGGATGATCAGCTGGAATTCAAAACATGGGGATTTTACCCATATATGGTATATATATGGTATATTAGCATATTTCACCCATAGGATCCATGGATATGGTATATATGCAAACATGACTGGGGTTGACATTGATGGGATCCATGGCACACCAAATAAAAAAAAAAAAAACCATGGATCCTATGGGTGAAAACATATAGACATGAAGAAATGATGCAATTCACTAAACTATGATTAACTGAACAAATGGGGATGTATCCAAAACAAATTGTGATGTTCATGGGATATTCATGGGGATATAGGGTCAATAACAGAACCATAATTTACCACCAACAATAGATCCCAATAGTATTGAATTACACCAAGAATTATATACCTGAATTTCCTAACATCAGTTATCCCACTTATATCCCACTTATTCAATGGCCATTTCAGGAACCTAAATTGGAGGTACCTATCATATATAAGGCCTATGTAAGGGCTATGTAAGGGAATATCCCCACAAAATATAGCCTTATATGGTACAGTACCTCCATTTTAGGATCCTGGAATTCCCATTGACTTATACTCTGGTTATTTGACATAGCTGGAAAATTGCCCATTTATATGATGATAAAGAGAATGATTTAGCTATTAAACATGGTGATTTTCCAGTTCGCTACGTTCAAAATATATAACAAGAGGACACCTAGAAAAAAATGAATGTAGATCCATGTGCTTCATCAACATAAACCCTGCTTTTTTGCTTTCCACGTCTACCCTCTGGTAATTTAACATAGCCATGGTATAGATGGCCCCATTTATAGTTGATTTACCCATGGCCCATTTTCTGCTTTCCATGGCGTTAAATAACCAGATGTTTTTTTTGGAATAGGATGATGTATAGATGATTATATATGTTAATATATGTTAATATATTAACATATATAATCATCTATACATCCTATTCCTATTACCTATGTATTTGTGCGTTCCACATCTATATATATATATATGTCAACGCTTTTCCCGGTCGGGGGATCTCCACGATCTCCCCATTTTCACCCAGGCGCGGCTTGCAGGAAGTTCTCAGCCGGAACCTGGACTGGGTCCCTGGGTCCATCATTGCGATAGCATCCATAGCTATGGTTAATATAACCATCAGCCAACATCTGGATAATCTATTTAATGGACTTTAATGTTGATTTAATGGACTGAAAAATATTGAACAATGGGATCTTCATGGAATTGTGGGATTTAGCCTCTGGTAATTTAACAGTTGCTATTGAAAATGGCCATAGAAACAGTTGATTTACCAATAAAGAATGATGATGTTCCATATCGTTATGTAAACGTTTACCAGAGGGTCATATGGCTAGTAATGTGAAAATAAAAGTGTTTTCTTCATCTGAAAGCATATGAATAATATGACTAGCCAGTTTTTGTGGATATCTTAATCATATAACCATCTTTCATTGGAGGTGTTCGACTTGGACAATTCCATCAGGAGGACCGCTGGATAGCCGGCTCCACCATGGCTGGGCTGCTGGGAATCATGTCCTCATGGCTCACAAGATAGATACGATGATACGTGTCAACCTTGGGTAATCCAACTTGGATGTTCTATAAAATGCTATAGAACGTATTCTACAATCATATATATATATATAACCATTACAATACTGATTACAATACTAATTACATTAACTCATTAACTCTATTCAACCTCTATTGATTTGGATCTTGAGTTTACAACTATCCCTCCTCAGGCAGCACAGGGCAAAAACATTAACCACAGCACCAGAGAAATGAAACAGCGTTTCGAAAGGGGGAAAAATCTCCCATTCCCTCGATGAATAGCCTAATAGCTATAGCCTACTTGCTACAGATCCCATAAAATATCACCACTATATCCCGATTCATTGGCTATGGGGGTCAAACTTAGACAATTCAAGATGCTACAATTGGATGGTTCATACATGTTCATATATTAGACATTCCAATCTGTGGGCCGAAAAAATTGAGCCATTCCCCAGTTCTCTATTTCCCCTTGGCTCACCGAAAAAGCCATCCACCTGAGCCCAAAAATCATCCCGTTTGGGCCACGCCTCGGCCAAGAAGAACTCCTGCCATGCGCGCCACAATCGCTCTTGCGCCTGACGTTCTCTAGGCGTCATGATGCAGGGGAGACAACGGGGCTAACATGGCATGATCTATGGAGAAGGGGGAAATTGACCAACACATATGGCCGATATAACAAAGATATGACATACTCATAAACATTAATAAATGGACACTGTGGCACCCCAGTTGGCAAAAAGTTGGTTTATAGCTACAATAACTTGGGATTTTTGTGGATATATCTATCATCCTAGAATCCTATAGTTAATGGAGGCTGTAAACAAACAAACAAACAAACAAACAAACAAACAAACTGAACTGGCGGATCACCACCATATATGATTCTGTGCATATGTGCATATACGCGTCAAAATCTACTTTTTCAAGGAACAATGGTCGATCACTGGAAATCACACCGTACCAACAATTGCTTCAATACATGTGTGCAACTTCCACAATTTGGTTTATCAAACATGGAGTGTCATGGACAAAGTATGTGCTTTTTGAGCGTTTCTTGTGTCCTTTGTCTTGGTGGTTTGTTGATCCCAAATTCGTTGAAGTTGTGGCGATCCAATCCATCCGACGCTGTTTCTTATATGATATTGGCCGATCTTTCATACGAATGAATTTGAGAGGTTTGAGCATGTCTTAAGCTGACTAGTACAGTAATCCCACTTTACTTCGTACAAGATTTGTTACTATATACAACCCCTAGTCGAACTGCCGCGAGCTGTTGCGTGCAAATGTACGTTGGTTACTAACCCAAGCTAGTTATATCTACTAACCCAAGCTAGTTACTAACCCTAGCAATAATTATATACCAACTAAGCTCACGAGTTGGGGGCACCACATTGTAATATATTTTAATATATATATATATATTATACTTCTTTTATCTTCTTTTCAACCCCCTGTCAATTAAGGGGTGGGGCTGTGCAACCATTTTGTAGTGAAGAAACAGCTTGCATAGCCTCAAGCTCTACTAAATGGATGCGCATGCATGATCGAATTTCACTACTAAATGTGGGCCCCTGGTTCAGCTGAAGCGCAAAA
>Ga0126342_10002090_pt1 | contig 30266 bp, 24 predicted proteins | sample Cyp1metagenome_FD_92528 | JGI IMG/M metagenome (GOLD analysis project Ga0126342, IMG submission 92528) | Coral microbial communities from Lord Howe Island, Old Settlement Bay, Australia - Cyphastrea 1 metagenome | ecosystem: Host-associated > Invertebrates > Cnidaria > Coral ...
TGCCCAGAATGCATTTTTTTGGTATGTATTTTGCCGAAACCCCTACTCTTTTCTCCATTGTAGGTTGCCTCAAATGCCTTTTTTTCTCTTATATTTTTCCAAAACAACGATTTTGTTTTCCTGCGATGGATTGTCGTGATCGTTTTTATTTTTTAAACGTGGATTGGAATATATATTTATATTGAGGTTTGGACATTGTATTTTAATTCTGGATTGTAGAAAAATATTATGGATTGTAAAAACCAGTTATGGATTGAACACCCCTTGGTTCAGGGAAGCACTGTTCATTGCAAGTAGCTACTATTGCTTTCAAAAAATAAGTGCGTGCTCACTTTGGAAAGCACAGTGTAGGAGTACTTGACCTGTTCGCGAAAAACACTGCCAAAAACGCCTCTGCCATGCAAAAAGGGTAGATCTTGGGGGGTAGCATAGAGAGTACGTCGCGGCGTGACCCGACACTACTAGCATGCATGTATATATATATATACATGCATGTATATTTATCCAGCTATTTATTTATAATATAGATATATATATATATATATTGTACGTTACGTATAGTGCGTATGGATTGGAGAGTTTCCAGCACTTTCAACCTCCTTGGCCATGGACAGCTTGACTTTCGCCACCACTGCAAATCTTCCCATTCTGGGCAGCCTTCCATTCAGCAACAACAAGGCTGTGACTCCTGCCATGCTCACTGAGGGTAGGGTAAAAACTTGAACAGTCTCTTGATGTTGAAGCACTTGGGGTGCCCCATGTGCCTGAAGTAGCAAAGGCCAGGGAACTTTGGGCTGAAGGCTGGCTCGCAGATCCTAACAATCCGGTAAAAGTAGTACAGCCAACGTTGCCTACTACCACATAAAAACACATTCTGGCCATCAAAGCTTCACTTCGCTACTAAACGCGGCCGAGTCCGAGTCTCGCTAATTTTACATGCGGCCACCAAATTGAAGCGCTCTCTTTTGAATGATCTTGCGTAGTTGACTGTGAATGTATACGGTAGGTATATGCTGGACTTGCTCATATTGTTTCGACCCTTCCAAGCTGCAACCGTCCAAACCACTGTAGGAAGGTCGCTGTAGGAGGGACATGTGAAAAACTACCCCTGCCTGCTGTCAAGTTGGACTTTGGGCATGAGGGTCTCAGTGTGCATACGGCCCGTCACCAGGCAAACATAGCAGAGTAGATTTGAGGATTTGACCTGTACCTTTTCCTTCGCCCGAAGCCAATCCTGGCGCACAGAAGCATCAAACTAACCCGGAAGGAAGATTCAACGCAGTGTCTGGAGAAGAAAACTTCTCGCACAAAGCAACGATGCATAACAGCGAGCCAGAATGACCGAACAGCCTCAGTCTTATCATCCTCTGTGTAGGACTCAAGAAATGATTGAAACGGACTAGAATGTTAGCACTGTCCGCAGTCGACAGAGTCGACAGCATTTAGCCACCGCATTTCTCCTAAAAAGCCCAGCCATTCCTCTTGCAGCTGCAGGACTTCCAGTTGTTTCATCATCGGCATCCACCAGAAACAGTTGCGCAGCCTTGTTGCTTCGCAAATTCCAGGGATTTCAGTACTTCTCATGAACTTCTCGTACTTCTATTATTTCTGTAATCTGTTTCAGCGTATTCAGCTCACAAAAGGCAAAACCAATTCGTTGCACTGGTCTGAAGCTGCAAGACTACACCGCAGAAGTTGGCTTGAAGCACAGCCTTGTCATCGGCAACCTTCCAGCCCTCTTGTGGATACTTTGCCTTTCCATGCAAAGTTTCCAAATGTCTTGATGTCGATGCCTCACATCTGCAGTTTTCAAATGATTTGATGACGCCTTCAAGGACATCCATACCGCGAAGTCTTGACCTGCCATGGATCACAGAAGACATGGGCACTAAAAGAACATTGTTCAAAATGTTCAAACAAAATCTTCAAACCTTTGTTCATCGTTCTCGGTCGCTGCGACCTGGCAATGGCCCGTCACCCCGGTGTGTGTCTGCTGATGTCCTGCGGAGCCAAAATGTGGTGCTGTCACATTTTCTAACACATTTTGTAACACATTTTGTAAGACTTGCAACGGATTTGTTTATGCAGTTTCTGCCTCTCTCCTCAGTTCTACATCCCATGGTCCCACACGGATCGGCAGCTTTTTTGACCTCAGCAATAGCTCTTTAAAATTCACAGATTTCAAACTAAAAGAGAGAAGGACTCGACGCCACTTAGCAGCTGGCTCAGCTAGCTGTTCTCCTGTAGGCCCTCGAGCTTTCACCTTGGCTGGCGCCTTCAAAGACATTCAAATACATTCAGAATCATTTAGATGTTTTTTGGAAATATTCAAAATACATTCGATATTCGATCAAATTGGAAGAGATTCGAAGGCTCAGACCTTGATGGTTACTTCATCTTCCAGCTTGGGGACCCATGGGATCTCACCTGCACTTGCTTGGGGCAGAAAATGATACATCTCATAAAGTTATAAAATGTTAAACTGTTATAAAGCAATAGCCGTGGGCCGTGAGTAAGAATGGCCTCCGAAATGGAGTTCCTGAGTCAAATTTCATCATTTAGAGGTTGCGAGGCTCAGTTTTGCAGCAGGGTCAAACTCTGATTTTGAACCGATGCAAGTGTCAACACCAGCACGTGTCCTTCGACCAAGCGCCAACAGAGTCAGTCTCGCCAACTAGGTCACTGGATTGAGTCTCAGTCTCCTCGCAGAGCTGAAAAAGCTACAGGATCTACAGTGAATATACAGGGTATTAAGCATGCTTTTTTCTTGGATGGACTTTTTGCACGCTTCTCCTTGACTTTGTCCTTTACTTCCTTCAGATTCCTTTTACATCTTTCACCATTCTCACTGTAAGGTCTCTGCCTAACGTAAATGCACATCCTCCATCTTCAACCCTTGGTTTATTAAAAACAATCATGAGAAGTTTGTCTTTCCTAAACTTCACTGCCAATTGAAGTACTTGTGCACCTCAGAGCTGCTGGAGACTGTGTCCGGCTCGGCGAACACTGGCATCCTGAGTTCAAACTCATCAGTCCTAGACACATAAGAAACATAAGAAACATCAAGCACTCAGCCTGTGACATCTTTACGCGTGGAAAAGTGTATAAAATGCACTTCTCGAAGCTGATTGCTGTGCTCCAAACGGCCGTTGGTCAGCTGGCTTGCTGGGCTTGGTCAATTCCACCTTCTATGCTCCGAGACGAAATCACATTCCCCGAATCAATTGCCTAACGTGCCGAAAAAACAGAAAGCTCAAGCAGCTCAAGGTGTTCTGATCCCATCCTGCAATTCGTGCTTCTGCAAAGGAATCCCAGTGTAGGTCTTAAGCCTTGAGAGATCCCAAAAGAGAAGGATGAGAAGGCTTCGTGTGAATTCAAACGAAAAGCGACACAAATGACGGAGGAGAATCCCTTCCAAACTGTGGCTTGCTGTGGTCTGCTGTGCGAAGATTTTTTAAACCACCGGATGGTAGGCCCCAAGCGTGGCATTCAATGTCAGTGGCTGTCCTGGTAGCAAGAACTCAGGCGTGCCCAATGCCAGCACCGCCTGCAGATCTCAACGAGTGCAGCGTGCAAGAAACAAACTTGTATTGGGAAGTAGAATACCTCGAGAGAAAAACCAAGAGTGAATCCAAATGTGTGAGTGCATTTGGACCAGTGCCATGAAAACAAGCAGAGAAAAATTGGTCCCTTTTGCCACAAGTTTCACGGAAACAAGATCGCAAATCCCGCTCAGGGGGAAGGCATGGCACCATCCCCAACCTGCCAAATACGTGATATGGCTCAAACCACATGTTGTGGAGCTACAACAACATGTGAAGATTGCAGGGAAACAATGCCGGGAGGTTCAGCAACTGTGGGTGTCAGTGTAGAATCGATCATCAATTGGCCAGTGCAGCTATGCAGCTGTTGCGCTTAACTGCAGGACAACAAAGTCGGACAAAGTCGGACAAAGCCAAAACTTCAAGAAGTTCTCTCAAGAACTGAAAGCTATGAAGCTTCGCTCTCTTCATGAAGGTACGGGAAGACCTTGTAGTCCAGCGGTGGGATGTATTCGCCACGTTCATCTTGCGAGAAATGTTTAAAGCAAATGCGGCAAAAGTGAGCTGGATTAAATGGACATCGAGATGAATCCAGGACCACCCAAGAAGCTAACAGTTTCTTGCAAACCACACAACGTTTTTTCTGGTACCTGCGCATCCAAATCAAGCATGGATATGCCTCTCTCAACGGACAGTCCAGTGTCTTGTTCAATAGTCTTGCACCCGTGAAATACATAAGGTGCTCTATATCACCTTGTCTGATGTAGCAGCACTTCTCTCCGTATGGAATTCTCTCCAGATCGCAAAAGCGTGTTGCCATTGTTCTCAATGGTTCCGCTTTGAGCTTTGGATGTCCTGCTTTTTCAATCCATTCAACCAACTCCTTTCCGTAGTCAACAGCCGAAGGCTGACGCATGTCTGAGTAGAACGCACCATCAATGAACATGCATGCAGACCTGGTTCTAGGACCATCGTACGTCCAATCCCCAACAAAATACAATGCATCCTTTAAATCATGTAGCGCTTGGCTGGCAAGGACATCGTATTCCTGCTCCTTGAAACCCTTCTGGTCGCACAACATCACGGTAATGATCACGTCTTCAGCACTGACTCTGGCAAGCTCTTCTGGGATTTCGATGAGACTCTGAGAGTCACTTTGGAACTGTGTTGATCGATGTGATCGACAACGTTTCAGAATTCTCTCCAAGCTCCGAGCATGCGGGTCGTCTTGCACGGCATTTTTGAAGACATCCTCTTCATAAACATTGCTATCATTCGTATCATTGCTGGCATGGTGTAAATGGTGTAAATCAAGTTTCTTCAAAACAGCTTCGTCACTGGGATCACTGGGATCACTGGGAGGCTCGGGTGTGATGTCGCAAGGCGTGTCGTTCTTCGCCAGCGATTCCAGGAGGGCACGGCCTCTCTTGCTCCAAGCTACGAGGCCATTTGGACCATTCGGACCTCCACAAGCTGTCTCCGTCTCCGTCGTATCGGTCGTATCGGTCGTACCGGTCGTATCGGTCCAGGGATATGAAATGATACGAGAATGTCTTGACGAACTTGACGCAGCTGTCTTTCCATTCTCGGTGAACTTTTCTGCCATGAGTGCGTCCAATCCATTGCCCTGGATTTCATGCTGTTGCGATACAACTCAACTGTCAGAAAACGCTCTTCTCATATGTGCAGGTGTTAAGGCCTACAAATTCCCAACATGATTCACACCTGGTCACCTTCCTCCCATAATCTATCCACAAAGTCAGATTGTTTTTGCTCTGAAAGGCTGCAATGTCAACGACTTACCACGCTTTCATGATTGTTTAGTTTGGCAAATGGCAAACGGCACACTTCTGTGTTTGGCACAGTAGGTGGTCGAGGATCTGCAATGAGGATATCCTGGGAGGGAGTCTCAAGAGGTCCAAGCTCTTGGTGAAGTGGCCAGAGGCTGGGCAGATAAGACGCGCACAAGAAACGGAGTGCCCTGAGCTGATAATGAAGGCAGCTGCAGTTGTGAATGAAGTCGGCGCCACTCAGAACCTCGAGCTGTGCAGCCAATGCCGTCTGGCACTTGCCAATACAAAGAATATCATGAATATCAATGAATACCATGTATTGACGATTGGAGCCTCCAATACCAACTGCTTCTCAGCCAGAGATTCATCGTAGGGCCAACTGTCTTGTCTAAAACGCAATGTGGCCAAGAAGCAGCTTGCAGGCACCTTCCAAAGTGCAAAGCCGCCAAGTCAAACAAATTCAGGACAGCAATTGGAACGTCAGAAGTGCAGTGTAGCGGTCATATCTATAATTACATTTTTCACAGGTGATTTGTGATGCTCTGCACGCTTGTCACACTTGGGTGGGCTGCAAAATCCATTGCCTGTGTCAGCTCTTTTGCGTAGTAAATGGAAACAGCAGGAAGTCTGCCTTGCCCCCAAATTGATAGCAAATTGATCTCTGTGGCGTTGGGTCTGTACAGTCGAATCAAGACGAGTTGCCAAGGGTTGCGTTCTCTGGCCTGAATGCGTATTGAATGCACTTCCAATTTGCTGAGCGCACTGTAGGCTTGACATCACTTGACTGCAACACTTCCATCCTGTGCCAAGGGCACGGCACCGTGATGTTGGCAGCAAACATGCCCATTGGTGATACAGGCCTTGCGGGCAGCATGCTCAGAAGTGACAAAATCAGGCACTCCCCAAAACATACAAAAACCACCATCTTTACGTCACTTATGAAGGGCGACCTGGGACAGCTTTTGTGTACTGTAACTTGAAACCACAACACTCAACTGCCCAGCCCTCAATCTATAAAGGCTGCATCTAGTCTCCAATCAGCACCAAAATTCACTGAGTTAGGTAGAAAACTCATAAGCAGCAGGCCATGTGTGCAAAGAGCACACCTCCTGCTGCCCTGGCTGTTCCAGCCTAAGAGAGGTGAGATGCAAATAAATTTGAGAAAGTTCCAAAATGGCAACTAATGCTATATGACTTCAAGAGTTACTAATTGTTGCAAAAAAAAGTATTTGGCAAACATGTGATAAAGTGTGGCAGTACATCTTTCCCGGTGCTGAAAGACATGCTCACAGTACATTATCTGTACAAAAGAATCGAAATGAAAGGATCAAATGATCCTCCTTGTTCTCGGACCTTGTGGACCTTGTGTTTGGTGGTGCTCGAAATCTGCCCTTGGATGCCTTGACCGTGGAAAATGGTTTTACTTTTTCAACTTGTCCTCAGTAGTCCTAAGTTTCTGGAAAAGTTGTCTTTGGAACATTTTGGAACTTGGTTCTTTGATGTTCTTTGAATGACCTTGGTCTGCCTGCTCCGAGCTCGGACATCAAGCAGTTGCTGTTAGCAAAAGGAAGTTTCGATATGCAATTACATGACACGATGTGAGGGTGGAACAAACAATGAACAGGCGAATGGGGCAAGCAGGGTATCTTTGAAGAAGGGGAGGCAACGCAACTAGTGAGGCAAGAATCAGCAGCAAGAATGTTTCTCCTGCAGCTGAATATGTCGAAGGGGCCCCTAGTTGAGACCTGTACTTAAGAAAAAAAGTGAGCAGGAAAACAGAACATTAAGAAAAAGGAACGGCCACTTGTGGCAAGGTAGCAAAGGCTATGAATCGGACCTCCAGAGAAATTCAGCAAGTATGTAGGCCTCAAGCAAACAAAAACAGTTTCAAACAGGTTCTTCACAACACCGAAGGGCGCAAGGTCTGAACGCTCGGAACTCACGACAGCATCTTTTACGAACGACTGACAAGCAGAGCTTCAGACTCTGGGGATTCAGAAGCCACATCGAAACAAGTCGAAGGACCAAGTTTAGAAGTCAATTTGACAGCGCAAAAAGAAAACAGACAAGCTGCTGGCCTAACTTTTCCTCTGTTAATCTACTGAGTCCTTCGTCCCATAATGGGCATCTTCGCTTCAACTAGCTAGACCGAATCTGCTTCTTGTGGCAGTCTTACTCTCAAGCAGCTTGTCAGTTGCCCTCACCTGCAGCAAAGTTCAATTAACTGAGGGTGTCGTTTGAGCAGTACCTTTCTGTCCGTCTTTCTCTGTGCTTTGCACTCACAAGTAGCATGAGCTCTAAAAAACTTGCATGCCATCTGCATCAGCCCGAAGCCTGCATAATCCTCCACTCTGTCGTCGCCTGTGCAGAACATGAACATTGGCTTCTTGATTGTTGGTCCAACTGAACAAGCCTTCGACCTCAATACCCCTTGTTTGTTGTGTGTGGGCGCATGTGCAAGCATGCTTTGGGATCGGATGCTTCAGTCGACGTGGGGGCCCATGAGCCAAGACACGACCCCGTCGACGGCTGCGACTTCCTGGGTTCAAAGGGCACTACATTTCAAAAAGGATACTGAAACGTCAAAACAATAGTATTATATTGTATATACATATATACGTATATACATATCTACATATACATATCTACATATATATATATATAGCTCATATTATAAAACTCATTATATAAAACTTATCTCTTGCCACAGTCTTCAAGTGGCTCAAGTCGCTTCAAACGGCCCGACACCCTGTGCGAAACTTTGCCCTTCGGCCAGGCGTCTGCCATGGCGACGCCCATCAGCATCGCCTCCAGGACGACCGCCTCGGTCTCCTCGGTCTCCTCGGTCCCCCCGGTCTCCTCGATTGCCAGGGTGGGCCTCTGCACCACCATGGTCACCACGACCACCGCGACTTCTACCTGCTCCAAAAAAAACTGTGGACATCTGAAATCAATTGAAATATATTGTTGAAATATGTTGAAATCATGTCTTGGCAATTCTTACATCTCATTTCCGAACAGTCAAAAGTCATCTGTGCAAACGCCATGGCACTCGTGACATCAGATGCAAACGAGAAACTCCGGCCGGCACGGCCGCCGCGATGTCGTCGATCGCGACTAGGGCTGCGTCTAGTGGGCGTCCTGTACAGAGACACAGAGGTACCAAATTGATTCGATATGATTCCACTGCAAGGATTGCAAGTGATTCAAAGCTGTGATATCTCAAGATAGATTCCACAATCTGTGCCCTGTGCAAAGGAGTACTGGCCAAAATCTCTTGCACCCCTTGCAGCCCTCGCACCTGCTTTTCCCACTCTTGGCCTGCTTTGTGTTTGTCTCCTGCATCATCGAGAAGAAAGAGAAGAACAAGCTGAAAGCAGAACTTGTTGCAAATAGTGCCAAGCTTCGTTGGTTCACAGGAGAACTATGGATAGTTGCCATGCGATGGCACAGCTAGACCCATCCCATCGTTGCAGGCATTCTATCCTTCTTCACAACTTCCACAGAACAATGGAAATCCGTGGAAACTGGCCGCCTTCTTGTGAAGATAGCTACCAATCGCTGGCGCTCGAGTGCAGGGCTCAATAGGCTTGCCGGCCTTGATATCCCGCAGCATCTGCATCACCTTCGCAGGACAATTAGCCCAAGCAAAGCAGAAAGCACATTAAAGATCATTAAAGATAATTATAGGACGCACAGGCAAAATCTATCACGACAGTCCACCATCCAAGTCTTTGCCAAAACGTGAAAAACGTGTACTGTTTTGAAGAACGACACAACGTGTACACTACAAATACTACAATTCACTACAAGTAATCACAAGGGACGAGTTCCTGGGACCCCAACCAGCGATGAAGGCTTGTTGGAGGCTGCGAGGTGATCACTGATCTTCCTTTGACAGGTGAACAGCTGTGAACAAAACCAAAACGACCCGAGGGTATTCTTAAAGCAGGAAAGCAAACGCTCTCATGCCAATTCTTCATTTGTCTGACCCCGAGAGTTTCCTCAGGTGTCTCCTTTCCTAAGGTGTCCTTTTCTGCTTGTGCTCCATTCGCAACGAGCTCAGCAAGTCCTTCTTGTTTTGGCGCTTTGTGCAACCAGAGACAGCGAAGCTAGAGCAAATGGATTTGATCCAGCTGATATCCCAATTGCAAAACGAAACCTTCTAGCAGCTTTTACTTGCCTCATTAGCTGAATCCATATCTGGCTGTTGAACACTGCTGCTTGTTTAGGATTTCGCGGAGTCAAATGCTAAAGCCATCAATCGCGAAATTCCTCAAGCAACATGGGGAACTTTCCGTGTATGTCCTATGTGCACGCAGGATGCCTGCGTCTTCCTACGGGTTGGACTTCATGCAGAGATGATGCGCCGCGGAGAGAACATTCTATCAGATGCTGAAGTTGCCGCTTGGTCAGATGCATGTGACGCAAGTGACGCAAGAAGTCAACGCAGATGTCCACATCATTTCGTTTGGAGGTGCGCTGGAAGAGTTTAGCAAGCATGGCGGGGGAGCGCAAGGCAACCGCCTAGGGGTGCCATACATGGCTCGCATTTTATAACGATACCATGAAGGGCAGCTCAGTCCTCGTCTCTTCATGAATTGCTGATTCTACCAGGTGGGGCTCCTCATGTGACGTGGTGAAACGTGACGGCTGGTGGTCCGCCTATGTGTATCTAGTATTATAAATATTATGTGTGTGTGTGTATGTATGTATATATATAATATTATATTAATTATATATATATATACATACATTCCTACAGGATACTCCCGCCTGCAGCCAGCTTAGACACACCAGCGCTGTCTGCCCGCTGTTGGGTTCTGCGCTTAGACACACCAGCTTTCGAAACCCTGCGGATTGATGCGGATTGTCTCCTAGGAGTCGGGCCTGAGATCAGTGTCTGGATCATCTCTGCATTCCAGAACTTCTGCGAGCTTGCAAGCAGATGGCGCATCCAACTTGTACTTCTTAGCAGCCTGCCATGGCAGAATCGAAGTTGTTTTAGAATCATGAAGAATAGTGTGCAATGCCTTCGCTCGGGAAAGGATTGGTTGGCTCGCTGGCTTGCCTTTTCCACAGCTGGGTTGGGAGTGAGCGTTCCGCGAAAGACCCCTCGCTCCATCCAACGGATGCTGACCTCACAAAACGGGAAAGCATACGCTCAGGGTGTACAAACCACCTGGATCTTCAAATTCAGAGCTACTTGGATTAAGTCGAGGTATGTGAGGGATTGTCACGGTATGTCACGGTAGTTACTTAGTTATCTTGGTTGTTTCATGCTTTACACCCTGCGACATCATCGGATCTGTCTGTATTTACTTCTCAGATCTCCAGTCACAGTGAGCCCGTGGCCATCAGAAGGTCTCCTGGAAAGGCAACACCGCAGGACACAACCGTTGGATCCGTTGGCATTTGCCTAACCTGTTGAGCTACCTGTTCCCTAATCATAATCAGTTCCATGACTGCATCTTTGCAGTGAAGGGATACCTCGAGCGCAAAATAAATATGAGACGGATGAAAGGAGACATGATCCCTACAAGCTGCGTTTCATGCATCTGCTGCATCTGACAAACAGAATGTTTAGAACACTGTATATTCCGCCTTTCCCAGAGCAGTGTAATGGCAGAAATGGACTGCGAACCCATTAAGGCATTGTTCCAATCCTGGATTCTTGGCACCCTTCAGGATCTCGTACAAGGATGCGATATCCTCTTCGTATGTGTTGTTCCGTCTCCTCAGAGATGCTGAGCTGTGACTGGCCACACACCTTGTTCTGGGCCTTGAAACTTTAGCTCCAATGAATTGGTAGAAGCTGTGATTGTAGTCCCAAGATGTCCCAAGCGCGAAATAGCTTCATCCAAGAAATAAATAGTCCAAAGTCGCTGTTGGTTGTCAGTCCAAGTAACTTGAGCTGCTCGTTCAACATCCTCGCGTGTCTATCTGAAATCTTGAAGTAGTGCACCAGCTCAATGACTTCTGGCTCCAGTGCCTTCGCAAAGTGCAGAAACTTCAAGGAAGCGGTATTAATTCAAAAAACGAGGACGAGGACCACAACGCTACCTTGAGAAAGGTCAAGAAAGGAGAACACCGCGAACAGCAAATTCATTTTTCCAGGGCAGCTTGAATGCATCATTGTCTGAGTTCCCTAAAGAACCCCGAATGCAGATTGGATACAGTGTCTCGAGCTTTGGTCTCTTCATACCTCAACTGATTCGCAGGGTCAAGGTGAGCAAATGGAATCAAAATTAATAAAATAGTGAAGTCCAATTTCAATTCTCATGACTTATGATACTTATGATAATGAAAGTTTCTTTCATTTGGAACTGGTGGAGCACTGAGCCAGTGCAAATCCATTTAGGAATGAAATCTTCGCTATGCTAAGAGCCCAGCTCCATTGCCTGCTGCTGCGTGAGGTTGACTGCTTGCCCGGGGATGGGTGGCAAAGGTGGTACCATCCCAGGCACCACAGGTGGCCGCACTCCAGGCACTCCAGGCACGCCAGGCACGCCAGGCACTCCCATCAATGGTGGAAAACCTGAAACAATCGGCTCGGAAAACTCTGTGATACCACCAGTGATGGGAGTCATTTGGAAGGGATCTCACGTCGTTTCATTCTCAAAGCCTAAAAAGACTTTGACTCTGCCAACTTGCTTTGCGCCTGGTACAGGTGGGGCACCAGGAACAGCTTGCATCTTTCCAAGTGCGCTGGCCACACCAGGTGGAATGTTTGGAATACCTGCTCAAATCAGGACGGATCAGACGTTGTGCAATGTGGAGGAGAAAGCATTCCCATGCGCATGATGAACTGTGTGGGTATATGTGTGTGTGTGTGAATATGTTCACATGCATCTTGTAAAGTACCAACCAACAAGTAGATGTACCAAACACTCTTAGGCGCGTGGAGAATATATACTTCACATTTCAGTTAAAAAAACACTATTATTCTACAAATAAAATATACTGTAACTGTAGATATTCCCAGCAAGCAAAGCTTGAGCGAAAGGATCAAGCGGTGACTGAGAGAAACTGCTACAAGACAGCCTGGAGGCAAGTTTGCAGCCACTCCTGCTGGAATGCTGGCCCTAACGCCAGGCGGAATATTGCCACAACCTAGTTCTGCACGTTTGCAAACTGAAGCTGCAGCCAAGACAAGTCTGCCCTGACTCCTCATCTATTCTATTCGATTTTTATCTCAAGATTTTGGACTGAAGAATCATCAACATGTTAACAAACAGTCTGTCGTTCCAGTGGCAACAAGCGCCGGGCCAGGCATTCCAAGTCCGGGCAGCTTCGGCAAAGGAAACCCTGGCCTGCCAAGACACGATGCAAAGAATTGGGAGGCAAAAATTGCAAAATAAATCTCAAAATACTTCAAAGTGTAAAACATATCTGATATAATATATTATAATATTATATATATATATATTATTGCCAGAAGCAGCTCTGACCAGATGGATTTCCTTTTTCAGCACCATGGAAGGGGGTGAACGCATGGCAGTGAGCGAGCAGCGCAGACACTGGCTTGCCAACCTTCGAGAACTTCGTGAATCACACCTTTCTTTGGATGTTGCTGATCTTCCTTCTCTGACGGATTTGGAAGCTGCTTTCCGTCAGGTCAAAACGGGCAAAACTACAGGCCCTGATCGTATCCCAGCCGAGATTTGTAATACTCAGCCGGCACTCATGGCCAAGTTCACCTATCCAATTCTCCTCAAGATCCTTTTGCATGGTCAAGAACCTTTGGAACATAAAGGTGGACGCCTTATCCCCTTGTGGAAGGGCAAGCTGAGTCAAGGCCTCTGCGAAGCCTATAGATCAATTTTGATCTCTTCTCACATCGGAAAATGTTTGCATAGGACCATCAGACTGAAACAGTCATCGACTTACGAGGCCTATTTGCAACATCAACAAATTGGAGGACAGCGCAAAGCACCTGTCGTCTTGGGGGTCCACCTGGCAAGATCCTTTCTCAGAGTTCAACAACAAGATCGACGACCATGCGCGCTCCTATTTCTCGACCTCACAGAGGCGTTCTATCTAGTTCTGCGCCCATTAGCTCTGGAGGGAATTTGCCAAGATGAGGTCTTAGCATCCATGGCACAGAGGTTGAACCTAGGGCCCAATCTTCTGGCTGACCTTCAAGCTCACCTGCGTGCTCCTTGCGCCACGACACGTGCCAATTTGCCACCTCATCTTTGTCGAGCACTTCGCGCGCTGCATCTTGATACTCACTGGCACATTGGTGACCAAAAGGACGTGTGCCGAACGACTGTTGGCACGCGTCCTGGAGACGCTTTTGCCGACGTGGTTTTCGGCTATTTATGGTCTCGGGTCCTTGCTGATTTCAAACATGCAGTTGGTGCTGAAGGTGTTTTTGACTGTTTCCCAGATGATCAAGGACCGCGCATCTACAATGCCCCGGTTGAAACTGGACCAGATGCCAAGGTCTTTGTCGGACCATGCTGGATGGACGATCTGTGTATTGCTCTCAGCGCCGACAATGGGGTGGCTTTGATCTCGAAAGTCCAGTCTGTGACGGGAGAGCTTCTTGATCAATGCCTGGCTCATGCTATGACTCCGAATCTTGCTGCCGGCAAAACGGAGCTGATGTTCTCTTTCAGAGGCAGCGGCGCTCGAAATCTTCGAGTTCAACTTTTTGGACCCTCTGCATCACGTGTGCTTCCAGTTATGGGTGAATATCACATGCACCACGTGCGGGTTGTACAACAATACACCCATTTGGGCGGCATCCTTCATCACAGCGGAGACCTGCGAGCTGAAATTCGACGACGTATGGGCATCGCGCATTCTGCTTTTACGCAACATCGTAAACTGCTCTTTGCCAACAAACAGTTCCCTTTGGCGCGCAGAGTCGAACTTTTCCAGAGCCTAGTTCTTAGCAGACTCACGTATGGAACGGAGTCGTGGACGTTCCCGGATGTCAAGCTCAAGAGCTACCTGCATGCCACGGTCATGCGCCTGTATCGCAGACTTTTGGGCCAAGCAGGAGATCAACACCTGACCGATGATTTCATCCTCTCCACGACAGGGCTTCCTTCCCCGACAGAGCTCTTCCGAATGCAACGGTTGCGCTACTTGGGGACTTTGTATGGCTGCAGACATCTTGTTGACTGGGGCCTGTTGAATGCTTATCAGGAGTGGGTCACCTTAGTTGAGGATGATTTGCGCTGGCTTGGATATCAGCTCCTGGATGCTACACATCTGCACCCGCCGGAGACTCATCCACAGGAGTGGTTAGCCCTGGCACAGCATCATCCGCGCTACTGGAAGCGGTTGGTACGCAGAGGAGTTTTACATTCCATTAAGCAACGAAGTAGAGAGCAACAACTTATCAGATTTCATCAGGGGATCCGTGATTACCTTCGTCTTCATGGTCTTCTTCCTGAACAACCTGATCGGCCTCCCCGTTTGTCAGAGGACCAACCACCAACAACCTTTGGCTGCATGTATTGTGGTTGCCGACACAAATCCAAGGGAGGCGAAGGCGCTCACCAAAATCGAGCACATGGCTGGATCAACCCCGTGAGACGCCTGTATGAGCACACGCAATGCGGCAGCTGTATGAAGGAATACCATACAGCCACGAAACTCAAGGCACACCTGTTGAATTCCACGGCTTGTCGCAGCAGGCTCATTGGTTCGGGTCTGCGCTTCACACCCTTGCCTGGTTGTGGATCCTCTGTGGAGGCAGATCGGGAAAAACAACATGATCGCCTTCTCCCACCGCTTCCTGTGCATGGACCCCTTCGGGAACCTCGACCCCCGCGGGATTTTGACGGGATTGACTGGGGCCTGCATGACGATTGCTGCCTGGCATTTTTGGATGTGGAGTCCGTTGAGGAGGCCATTTCCAGTGTGCGGTCCCGCATCACGCAGCATCCCATTTCATGGACTATGTGCAGGACCACTCTTTGGCAACTGGCCACCACGGTTTTGGAACATGCTCGTGAAGATGCTCTTCGACATTTGGATGGCGGCCTTTTGTCTGAGCGCATTCGTTTCCTTGCAGATCCGCGAAGTTGGCCTTTCCTGCAATCCGACTTTGAGATGACTCAGGCACAAGGTGGCTTAGGACAGCTGGAAGCCGAGCTCTTGGAGTGTCAGGTCCCCGACAATTGGCCGGCCCCGCGCAGTTTTGGCCGGCATAGAGTCGTACTACATGCCTTCTCAGGCAGAAGGCGCCTGGGTGACTTCCAATATTTCCTGGATTCCTTCTTGGCGGACCATGGAAGTGGCATTGTTGTGCACACCGTCTCTTTAGACATAGTAGTTGACTCTGACAGAGGTGATATCTCGAAGGCAGACATTCGCAATTTTTGGCTTCATGGCATTGACCAGGGTTGGATCCTGGCCTTTTTAGCCGGACCGCCTTGCGAGACTTGGTCTCGTGCGAGAGCTGTTCAATGTGAACCTGGAGAGCGACAAGGACCTCGCGTCATCCGCACTGCCGAAGATCTTTGGGGCTTGGCGCACCTACGCCTTCGGGAGTTGGAGCAGATTGACGTGGGCAACCTCCTCCTATGCTTTTCAGCTGAGGCCTTTTTGCGTTTGGTCAGGGTGGGTGGCTCCGCTACCATTGAACACACACGTGAGCCAGAAGAGCCACATTTTGCCTCCATATGGAAGCTGCCACTTTTCCAGATGCTGTTCTTGCTACCTGGGGTCGAGTTGCACTCCCTCAGCCAAGGTTTTCTTGGGGCGCCTTCATGTAAACCCACAAGCCTCTTGTGCTTGAACTTACCAGGAATCAGCCGGGCTATTGTGAAGAATCAGGTGACAAGCACCAAGCCCCATGGCCCTGCGATTGGCAAGACAGCTTCGGGCCAATGGGCCACTAGCTCCCTTAAGGAGTACCCGCCTGCGCTCAACCGAGCCCTGGCAGAACAGTTCTTTCATGCCATCACTGCGGCTCCTTGTAAAGATGACATAGCAGTGGATGCCGATTTCCTACAAGCTTGCACAGGTATGACAGTAACGAAGTTTACTGACATGCTTGGCAGAGATTTCCAGGCTGAATTACTGTTGCTGAATTCATCAAGCTCGAGCCGCGACGACAGTCCCAAAAGGCCGAATGTGAAAAAAATATACTATTGAAATATTATGAAATTGTGTTATCGCCGCATCGCCCTCCTGGTGCCATGATTCCCGCATAGCTCTTTCACTCTTGGCATACTCTCGGCTTCACTGAGTGTCCAGCGGTGCTGGAACAGCTGGTGGAGGTGGCAGCGGCAAGCCTTTCTTTGCCTGTACGAATTTCCGCACATTGATGGATTTGGTCAGGGCGCTGAGACATTTCATTTCAAATCATCTCATATCATTTCATTTCCTCCCAGTCTCTCCCAAAACTGACCGCATTTTGGCATCTGTGTACCATCTCAAACCCACCAGGACATGCACTCTAATCCATGATGAATACATTGGCCCCAGTGCAACCAGGCGCAATCACATCCGGTGCTCCACTCACGAAGGGTGCATGAATAAATAGTGCCTCCGGCTCGTTCTTTGCACCAGGAAGAGGCGGTTGAGAGCCATATTTGTTCTCGATCTCTTCTATCTTCTCCTTGTGCAACTTGGAGCATCAGCAGGGCCAAATCCATGTGTAATTGAAGGCTGTGGAAAAAATCGAGTCAGTGAGTCCATGACCACGGCATGCAATGTGCCAAGCTTCGGTGATCTCACTGGCCAGCATGTTCTGAAACTCAAAGCCACCCTCATCACCATCTTGCAGGGCTCTCTCTGCGGCCTCTGACAGCATCCAGTGTAGCTTCGTCTACAAGTTGCGAGCAAATTCGCAAATGAAACTAGCAAAACCAATGACTTTATATGACTTTTAGGTCGATTTCTGAAACCACTCCAAAAACACCTCTTTAGAAGAATTTAGAAGATAATTTAGAAGATCTTGGAAGCCCAGTGATCACCTCTTTGAGCTTTTCTCTGTCCTCACGTAGGTGTTTCAGTTGGTCCCAGACCTCGCAGCTGATTGGAACAGTACGGGGCATGAAGATCCTGGAAGTACACAGTGTGAGTACACAGTATCGGTCCAATCAGTTGATTTCGGTCCAATTTCGGATCAGTTCTACTTCCATCGAAATCGCCTCAGGCGTCATGGCAGCCGTCATGGTGGAGAGCGGCTGGGATTACTTCACTTGCGTTCTGACTTTCAGGCTCAAAAAAACTTGAAGCTCTTGAGCTAAAGCTTTGCGCTCTTGAGCTCGGGTTTTATGACTTGGGGAGGCACTGGGCGGCACTGGGAAGTCTGAAGGCATATTTCAAACTTGACTTCGAAAAGCCGAGGCAAAAAGCTTTGTACGCCTAGGACTTGTGCATCTTTGCAAGTCTCCGATGTGGTTACACTTCATGAGGGATCAGACTTTGAAAGTTGGGTCCAGGAATCGAGCTATCGGGTTCAGTCGAGTTCTCTTTCCCCTCTTACTTCAGCTGGAGCCAAAGATGTTGGAAGCATTTTCATCAGCTTTGGTGCAGCTCAATTCACGACATTCACGACACTAGACCCTGCGAAAATGAAGGTATTCCTCACGAACGTGTCACCTACTTCTGGAAGAGCCTCAAGCCTTTGCTGCCACTAATCTGGCAATCTTCCAGCAGCATCTCTTGCTACGTCTGTCATCTTAGCCCATTGCCGAATGAGAACAGTGCCCAGGGAGACAAAGATTTGCACCAGCATTGAGACTGGTAGGCGAACACATGTTGCCTACAGGCCAAACCCAGTGCAGTAGTGTTGTGACGCGAGGACTCTCCAAATCTGTTGTGAGTGAGGGTCTTTTGAATGGAGCAAGGTCTCCCCATGTCAGGAGGGCGATTAGGTGGAATTCCTTTCACAAATCACTAGGGGCGTCTGTGAACCAGAATCAAAACGAAGTCGCTTTGGATAGTGTGGCTGGATGTTTGGTTCTCTTCCTGACATCTTGGATTGACAAGTTGAAAAAAGTTGACTCAATCGGCTTGGATTCCAGTTACGTCACGTTTCGCCACGTTTCGCCTGGTTTTTTCCCTGGACAGTCAGAGCCAAGAGCAGCAATGACTCCCATCAAAGCGAGAGCATCTCCCGGAGCCTTGGTTGCAACGATTGCAAGGACTCACGGTCGAATGATGTCGAATGGTCGACTCATCGGCTCCTTTCATCTCCTTTCCATTTTCTTCCATAAGCTTCCAGCATAGACTGCTCGATCAGTCGTGATGTACAACCGAAGGGAAGCAGCAAGGGCTTGACCTCGTTGAAACAAATGACTCACCAGGAGAGTAGTCTGGGTCCAGCGGAGTCCAGCGGGAAGTATGTTTTTGCTTTGAATGCTTTCACAATCTTTCACACATTTATCAGAAAAGGACATCTTGTTAACTGCTCCATGGGCCCTCAAGTAGGGCCACTAAAGGCCAGAGAAGTGCTTTGTTGAACAAATGATGTGTTCAATGAAATTAACTTCAAATGCAACACAAAAGCGCAAAAATACACAAAATGCATCAAAAATGCATTGCATTCTATCATGATTAGCCATCACGGGCCATCATGCAACCTTCAAGCAAACTTAGCGGCAACTTGCCAAAATGTCCTACATTTGTCCACTCCAGCCAGTTGTTTTGCCCCCCAACTCTGTGAGGCAATTGAAGGGCTTGGTGGAAGACGCAGCCTCAACCCACGTACAACATGTGAAACATGTGAAAGATTCAGTTGTAGACTTTGTCAAGTTCCAGTGCAGAATTGCTCAACTCATGAGGACCAACAAAGCCATTCTTTTCGGTTTGGTGCCACGGAGCAACGGTGCAACAACTCAAAGCTTGCGGCAAATCCCCTAGCAATATCTCGCCGCTCTTCGGATTGACGATCACCGCGACGAAGCCCTATTTGATTAGCGGCACGACTAGTTCATGCAAAGAAAACAGCAATACTGTAAAACACTGAGGAAACATAGAAAACCGGCAAGCTGCACACCACAGGGATATTGATGCTGTTTGCTGCAGAAGGATAGTAGCCTCGATGTTTTGGCTCATGCCTCCCTGTGACAACCAAACAGTTCGAGGCTCCCTAGCATCTCCATTTTCTGGTTCCAACTGCATGTGGAAACAGCCCAAATATCCGCAACCATTCTTTTGAACCCCTCAGAAACTTTCGATCCAAGAAGTTTTGCAATTTCTGGACTCTGACTTCGCTCAGGCCCTAAAATGGCCAAGACCCCAAAAGCCATAGCTGTTTGTACACACAAGCAAAAACACAATAATAAAATCTTCCAAAATTCCAAAACCTTGCAATTGTTCCCATCTGCCAAAACTTTGCCTTCGCATCTCGGAGATGATTTCCAACAGTCTCTTCCTGTCATTTGACGCACATTGCAGGCAAGTCAGGCAAGTGCAAATACCACTCATTGGCCCATTGGCTTGCACAATCTTGCACACGTGGCTTGGCAAATGCCTCTGGGAGGTAAAACAGAGCTCGTCCATGAGAGTCAGTGCTTTCCATTCCAATCCTGTTCAATTCTGCATTGGCACAAACTGCATGGACACATCCGAAAGGATTGATGGAGAGCGTGCACAAAGTTTCAGCGCAATAGGAAGGATGGATTCCACCAATGTGTTCAACTTTTAAAGAAATGTGCCAAGTCGCAAAGTGTATTATTTGAATTTATTTGATATTATGTGTTCATCTCTTTTCGTAGTCTGGTCCTTCTGGATGGAGGCTGTACGCTTCGGCCACCAATCCAATCTGTGCTGGGGATCTCCCAAATCTCCACCTCAACAACTCAGAGAACAACTAAGGCCCTAAGGCTGCAGGCACTGCAGGCTGCAGGTCATTCTTCACTGAAACCAAAAGAGCATTGGCAAAACATCGAACATCACCTTGAGATTTCTGAAACGAAGGTATACATTGCGCCTGGTAACCAGCTGCAGCCGTTTGATCTAAATTGTGAACGGACACCAAGATAGTTGTCCGTCGCCTTGGAGTTTCAATTCTGAAGACACCGCCATGTGCAACCCGCTAGAAAGGCTCACAAGGTTTCAATTTGTTTTAATAGAACAACACCCCCAATGGATTCCACTGGCAGAATTCTTCCTCTGGACTCACTGCCATCTCATCATGTGATCTCAATTGATCTCACATGTTTCAGGGCGGTTTCACCTCCATGCCGGAAACAAAGAACAACACCTCTGTGTTCCAAACAACTCTCCAAGAGCTGCATATGGTGAGGAGCTAGGCTTTGCAAAGGCCTGGATTGCTTCGGCGTCTGGACTTGATCAGTGCCACGGAAGAATAAGATGAAATGCCATGGAAAGTCACCCTGAAGTCACCCTAAAGTCACCTTGAGCCTCACACTACAACAGCGCTGAAGGATGCAGCATTCAGGAATCGTGTTCGACTTGGTCGGCTTGCCAGTCCTTAGAAGTTTCATGATGCCCTGCAAAATCCACCAAATGGATGCAAATAGACAAATAGATACAAATCGGTGTTTTTTGTAGGCTCTAGAAGAAGATTCTGTCGCTATCGAAGCCTAAGTGCGTCCAAGCAACTCTCGCTCGCGCAATGTGCCCCCAAATTCTTTCCAACACAGGTCAACTCCAGGAACAAGAGCCTCAGGCAATACAAATCATACAAATCATGAAATGATGTCTACCAGTCTACCAGTAGCAGCAGTAGCAGTCTACAGCGGGCCTGGATTTCGGGAAGTTCAACGGGATCTCATTGAATCGGACGGCATGTTTTCCAGCTGCTAGAATGACACTCGGATGAGCCTGCACCCGCACCCAGAGAGAATCGACATAGATGACTGATGACTTCACTTGAATGCACCAGCCTGGAAAGATCTCTTTGAACATGGTCCTGCCATTGAAGTGTCCTCGTATCATGGATAGTAATCGGCCACCAGATTGCTTTTGCACAATCCATCTCTGCAAGGCTTGTCCAAAATTCTGGTCCTGCCTTCACTGGTTGGAAGAAAAAAGTCAGGAAGTCCCTGTCAAGTTCAAAGCAGTCACTGGTCAAGCCAGTCAAAGCATCCGACCACCATGTGACTTCCAACTTTTGCACGCGCACCCAAGTTCGCTTGTTGAGGATATAGAGCATACGAAGGCCTGTGCTGAACTATCTAATCTAAATCTCAAACAACACTGGATGCAGCTGAAAGGTCATCGCACCAACCCGACAGCCTGCATCGAGGCTTCTATATCTACCTTTGAACCTTAGGCTCCCAAAAAGGCAATGTGTTGCACATGCACCTGTGATCACCATTCATGGTCAGAAATGGTGTATTTAAATTGCAAAGTAGGTATACACTTCCCACAGACACGCAAAAGTTGCACTTTCTGGAGATTAGTCACTCATCCCTGATGCTTTGTCATCGATGTGCCAGGGTAGCCAGAAACACACAATCAAGAAAAAAACATGTCGCAAGTCGCAAGAATGGCATTGTCAGCTACCTTTGGGAAACAACTCGATTCGATCCCAGAGCTTTCTGAGAACATCATTGTGTATTGGGTATTTTACAGCGTTTCTGAACCTGTCAGGCAACTCATCATGTCTAGAGGAGGCTGCCGCTGCAGTAGCGGAAAGATTTCCTGGGCCCATGAAATGTCGCCACTCTTGGAGGGTCTGGGTCCTTTTGATGACACAGAGTGAACATTGGACACATTGGATGAATAAGTTGTTTCATGACATAAACTGCGCTTAGCCATTCACTGGAGCATCTTTTGGCATGAAACGATCTGAACAGGCTGAAGTCCACAGACCAGGATTGCGCGGCTCTGGTGCCAGGAAAATACCTTGCACTATGTATGGAAATAGTCGAAACATGTCGAAACAGTGATGAAACAGTGATGTGCAAAAATATGCCAAAGTGATCGAAATTGATGCCTTCTTTCGGAAGTTTGATCGAAATCGAAATGACCAGAACTTCATGTGTGGAACAAGCGCTTGAACTGTGCCTGGCAGGTTGCCCATCTTCAGCTGGCCTTTGGATTCCTTGACATACTCAGCAATGAATCAACTGTGGAAAGTGAAAAGGCTTTAAAAGCAGCGCAACGATTGGAATGCGTTGTGTCCACGAATGTCCACGACAAATGCACTAGGCCAGGTCCTGCAATTCCAAGCCCATACCGTCCACAACCTTGCAAGTCAAACCCACATGATCCCTTTGTGGCACAATAGCTCTGCCATTCTCAAAGTCCTACTGAGACGCAGTGAATATTTAGAATTTAGACAAATACAGGGCAGTCTTACAGGGGTCGCATGAATTGTTAGCAATTGCACAAAGCATAGTCTTAGCCAAATGTTGCCATTTTTGCTCGGATATATTTTGGTTTTACAAGATTTTCAAAACGATCCTACTGCCCAGCGTCAGCCGAACCAGAAGCTTCTTTCAGGAACATATCAGGCTCAACGCAGGCTTTGTTGACCCGGGAATGGCTGAAAAATGCATATTCTTTGAAGCAGCAACTTTTTGCAGAAAATGTACCCAGTATATCCCAGTATACAGTCTAAATTGACAGGCCACTTTGCCAGTTGTGTGAGCTCAAAATAATCACTTTTTGGGCTGTTTGGCATATTCGTTGAGCGGCAGCTGTGTGGTTGAGACTCAGTTTGGCCAACAAACATCCTTACACCCAAAACCTCTCTGAAGGCAAAAAAATGTGGCGAAGTGACTTGAACTTCACATTCCTTTCATGAATCCAGAAATTAAGATTCTTACAATCCAAAATTTGGACAGTAGTCAAGAATGGCTCTGACTCAGCTAAGGACATCAGCTCGAGGAGACGCAGAAATCACATACCTGCAAGGTGATGCTTCAGTTTGCCAAGTGATTGATACACTTGTTTGCATTGAGGATGATGAGTACGACTTGCTGTTGGACATAGCTACATGCAAAGATCAACTAAGCTTATAGCTCCTCTTCTGGCTGTAAACCCTGCACCTGGCGATGCACAAGACCAGAAAGTTTGCTGCAAGACCATACTTCATTGCAGCACAGGAATAGGATGTTTTCCTGCCTTCAGCTGAAGCGTTGAATTGCTTTTTAAAGTGAGCTGATGTGGCAATACCTGAAGCTGAGCAGCTGCAGGTCAGCGAAAACAACTTCAGAAAAGCGTACCTAAGGACTAGTCTGTCCCCGGCCTGGCCGTCCACCCGATTTGTAACACTGAAGGCGCGCTGCAAATTCTGCAAGCTTTCACTTGGAGCCTGTCTCCGCAAAGCAGCAAAGGCAGTGGCAGGTTGTGAAAGGCAGAATAGCCACTCAGTAGCCAATGAAGCTCAGTACATGATTTCTTCGCTGATAATGGAGATTGAAGGATTGAGAATCCGATCGGGGGCAGTGTGTGTGTGTGTGCGTGTGACATGTTTACTGTTGACCTGACCCGATTGCGTGAATGCCTTCAAGCCATGTCGAAGGTAAATCTTGAACAGTTCCTCGGAGCTGCCACAACTGAAATGGGAATTCTCTGTGGGTGTGTGCGTGTCAGTGGACAGTGCTGAGACTTTCACTCTCCTGAAGTGTCGCCTGGCCAGTGTGAGGATTACAGTGTGGAAGATAGTAACAAAAGTAACGAATAGTGTGACTCTTCAGAGAACATCCTCACAATTCAGCACTGATAAGATCTGATAAGCTGTTTCCTCTCTGTCATGAAATCTCAAGAAGTACTTGACAAGTATGAATCAGTATGAAGACGGAATCCTGCAAGTGGGATCAACTGCCGCTTGACTCAAATCCAAGCAATTGATTAGTCACAAAGGTCTGAGCCACCGGCTTCAAGAATTTGAATTGAAAGGGTCGAAGCCCGGTGAGTTTGATGGGCTCTGAACTATCACCTGTCGCTGCCAAGACATGCCAAGACAACTTCGGAATCAGATTTGAAAGTTACCTCAGGGCCATGCACCTCCAGCATATGGACCAGCAAACGGATGATACCTATCAAGGAACTGGAAGCCCAAGAGAATGCAGCTGGGAATCGGCGATCAGTGAACTTGAAAGCAAATGACAAAACCATACAAAACCCATATAACCCATGATGGTTGCGCAGGTCTGGAAGATTGAATCCAAAAGAAGTTAAGACAATTTTTACCGTAAAGCAAATCACTCGCAACAATCTTCAGGAGGGCTGCCTAGCCCCCTTTCGTAGTTGTAGCCTATAGTCCTCACCCCGGCTGCTGGAAAATGATGGAAAGCAATAGCAGATTCTGACTCAACGCTCTGAGTGGAAGACCGCTCCCGTCTCCAATGTCTTGGGAAGCCGGACCGACAGACCTCATTTTTGCCCCAGGCACAAAAGATCACAATATATAGTATGACTGTGATGTTTGCTTAGTGCAGCTTGCGCCCGTAATGTAATCAACGATTCTGCTTCAACGGATATGGTTGTGGTAGCTTTGTTGTGATAGACTCTGATACACTGATCATAGCTTTCCTCAGTCTCCTCTCGTGATCGCAAATCCATGAAAGTTTGGAAAACATTTTGACAAATGCGAGAATGACAAATAGACTGGGAGCAAAGTACAAATACCAAAAGAGCCTTCTGCTGTGCTGGTTCAAGTTGTGGTCAAATGTCAACATATTCAGAAAGGGGGCTTGAATTCCGATCTGATCTCATGAAACATGGCAAAAAGCTCCAATCTCTGTGGTGGAGGTGGAGGGAAATAAAGCAAACAAAAACGGGAAGGGCATATATGACAGTGCGGGTCAATCCGTACGTCCATGGAAACCCGAAACAAAAAGGCAGGCCAGGAGGTGCGCTAATTGAAAAGTGTGGTGGAAAAACTGGCTGCAAACTATGCCACCCAAAAACAAATCCGTCCAGCCAACGTGTCAAGGAAGCTGACTCAAAGAGGTGACAATGACACATATCTATAATCAAGGAATGAAGAATATAAAGACTGGCTCAGAAAGGACGGATTTAGGATCTGACTTGCTGCTTTTTTTCAGACCAATCGACCACACTGAGAATCAGGCATCTGGACTGATTGACAACTGCAGGCCCTCCTAGATCTAAGTGCAAAGGCTTTGGCACCTGTGAGTGAGGGCACTCAACGATTATTGAGTATTGCTTTAAAAAATCTTGCACAACACAAACACTGACAATTGAACTCACCGAATCATCAATTCCAACGAGCACTCCAATATCGTGGCAAATTAAACGGCATCCTCAATATTGCAACGATGTAGCTTACAAACAGAATACTATACACGACTTGCTCGTGCATAGACTAATCTTCACACGTGCGCACACCTCTTGAGGGCATGGTGCGATGCTCGCGATTGGCAACGTATGAGTGAACATCATCCCACCTGCAACTGTGCACATCCTGTGGACTTTTGCTGCTAAGAAAGAGGGATTTATATAAAGAATTTGATCTGAATGGTGCAAACTCTGTCCTGCCTTCTGTCAGCTCGAACATGGATGGATCTTGGACAAACCTGATGCAGTCTCCTTATGATAGTCCATGTTGTGGACAAAAGGAGACAGTTATTTTGGCAACTGTCGAGCTGATCATGGATCATATGGATAGGCCATGTTCAATCTTTCGATGACAGAAGCCAAATACACAAGGAAAAACACTCCGCGAGAGTCATGGCCTATCCACAACCACTGGGAAGTTGAAGCTGATCAGGACTTGCGCGTCAAAAGGACATTCCTGAGATTGTGACAAGGGATTGACAAGGGTATAAATTGTGTCAGGATCAAGTTCTTTTTCCTTGGAGAGGAAGAGTTGACTAACATCAAATGCCAATTTATGCTCTTGAGAGAAAACAAGTGCTTTGAGGATCTTTTCGGAGTGCTAGTCTGTCCCAGCAATCCCAACGCATGCCCTAGCAAAGAGGAGAAAGTGCAGCAAGGTAAGTGAGTAGCATGTGTTGATGGATCCTAGAGTGAACTCTCTTCAAGCTCCAAATAGCAATGTATATGATGATAAGTCCCGAGCATGCGCATTTCTCGGTTTGAACTTCTCCTCCTGTCCCCGCGACCCACACATCCACCCCAGCTCAAAAAAGTTGCTTTGGGTGTGACATTTAGCATACATGCAATAATCATCATAGTCCTGCACTCCAGTGCCCCTACCATCCGCTCACCCGTTCTCATCATGCTTGCTCACACTGGAAGACTAGCAGTGAGGAGGATTCTTAGCCCTGACATGACTTGTGGTAGCAGCTGGTAGCATATCGGTGACCTATGGTGACTTCATGTCGCGCAAAAAGGCGCGAGCAAAACCAATCATGGTTTCGCAGAAGAAGCATGCCGTCGTGCTGTAGCAGGTCATGCTGGTCGAACAAAAGCAACTTTGTCAGCTTTATGGACAACCACTACGGAATTCTAATCCGTCCGTAGTACCAATCATAGCTTGGCAATGCACATTTGCAGAGCCTATTGCAACATACCAGGCCTCCAAAGAAGAACTCCAGCAGTTGTCAGTCAGCTTCTCGAGGGTTTGTGACTTCACGTCTCGGGCCTTGATCGTGATTCCGAAGAAAAGTTGATGAAAAGTCGAAAAGGATCGGAAAGGGATCGGAAAGCGTACAGTTCAAAGCAAAGCAGCACTGCAAAACAGCAAATGTGCTGACAAGGCGTTTCATTTTTCCCAGATCAAGTTTCACTGTCTGCAAAATCCAAGTTTTTAAAGCTGTTTCATCTCTCCAAGTTGAAGCAAATGTCAGCACGTGAAGGAATAGCTGGAGCCTCGTTTTCGTCTTGCGTTTGCTCTTTTGAAAGGTATACTTCTGCCACTACATAGTGACTATAGCTACAATTATGTAACGTGAAGGAGGAAGAGCTTCGAAACAGGTTGATAATCACTATGCGTTTCATGTGATTTACATATTGTCAGGTAACGTTGAAACAAACTATGAAGCAAATCTTGAGGCAAAGCTCTGTTTGAGCCTCCACCAAAGATACTGGAGCTAAAAGCTACATGTTTCCTTTCTACAACCATTTCAAGAAAGGCAATCAAACCTCGGACCTTCAGTTTGACTATGCAAAAGCCAAAGCTAAGGCATGTATTCTCGACCAAAGCAGGAAACTCAGGAAGAAAATACGAAGACAACATGAAATCATGATGGTCAACCATACCTTTTAGATATTCAAAAGCACTGCAATATTCGCACTGCAATATACCCATAGTTAGCCAGCTTCACCCTTTCTTTAACTCTCGGGCTGCTGCCCAGTAAGTCAAAGAAGCTGTAGAAAAGTGTCGCCTTGGTGCCACTTCAGAGAATGTCACCAGGAAAACTGGATTTCATGAGAAACTGACAAATAAATTGAAATATTAAGGTCGTTGTTGCCTGACACAGTCTACAGAACTTACATGAACCTATATAGCCTATAGGAAGTAAACTTTTGCTTCTCGAAGTAGTGGATTATGTTTTCAATTGTGCCTCATTGACGCAGGAGAATCCTCGCAACCAGCACACAAAATCACACAAACACCTGTCAATTCTCACAAGCAGAGCGGCGGTTTTGGTGCTTTTCGCAGGCTCTTCCCGCTTACGCCTCAGAATTGTAAGCGATGAACCCACTCTAGCCACTAGATGCCACTAGATGCCACTAGAATATTTAGCTTCAAATTAAATTCAGAAGTCTTAGCCAGGCCAAAGACTCCTTATCCTCGAGTTGAACTCAATTGTTATGTCCTTGCGAGTGTAGTACAAGACAAAGCAAGGACCATCCAACACACTCTCTGGCCGAAGCCGTCCTTGAGATCGCTAGGCCAGTCAATGGAGGGGTCAAAGCCTCAGTGTACAGTGCTTGCCATAGAGAAATCCAACTGCGTGGGGTTTGGTCTGACAATTCTTCGGAAAGTTGTAAATTTGCACCGGCAAGAAAGCACACGGGTATGCATGTATATGCAGGTGACATTTTAGTAATTGCTGAAACATCAGTTCCCATCAAGGGCGCTTCACAACATTCTTGCCGTGCAGTTTCACTGAGCCATCTGCGTGCTGTGCTTGAACTCACCCATCGCAAGTGGCCAGGCACCCCTGTACCCTGCCAACGGTAAGAAATGCAAAGAGACCAGATCCAAATGGAGCTCATCTTTCCTGGACGACAGGACGTGCCTCAAGAACAAACGGCACATAGTCCTGGCAGTGACTGTGTCAATTCAACATCAGCAAGACCTGAGAACTGCCGCAGTTCCAAAAACACTTGTTGTCACAACTTGTTGTCACAATTTGTTGTCACAACTTGTTGTCAAAACTTGTTGTCACAACTTGTCCAAGATCTTTTCCTGAGGAAGAGGTCCATCTCCCAGGTCTGCTCCCAAAGGGATCACCTGCTGTGTCTCAAATAAGCACTTTTTCATTTCTATCTACATGACTTCAGGCACTTTTGAAAAGTTTTGGAAAATTAGAGAGCAGGGTTTTCCAAGCATAATCTTGGCGCTGGTCTGCAAACATACAGAAGACTGGGGCTTACTGACTGCAAGGTTGAACACGACGGTGAGGGCCTCCACATGTCACGCTGGCGCAAAATTTCTGGGACAAGAATGGTGACACAAGAATGCTGAAAACCAAGACCTACGCACTAACTTCACTAGCGTATCTTCTATTCTTAGCAGGATGCCTCTCGACCACTCAAAGTGCTGCCATCCTGACCATGTTGCATCAGTCCACCAGTGCAACATGTGAATGTCGCACCTTTCTCACTTGGTTTAATGGAGCTTGAAGTCACTCACTCAACTATCTGATACCCAATAGTCACCGAGTCTACTATGCAGAATGTCTTGCAGCTCTTTGCAACCAGTGTCCTTGGGAGTAAAGGAAATCAAATCAAAGTCCGGCCTCATGGGCAGGGAAGCAAAATAGGCAGACCGTTATCAAGAAGAAGCATAGAAGTTATCATTGACATACTCGAAAACAAATCGGCACGTGCATGATACATGATAATGTCTTCTACATGAATATATATATATATATACAGTATATATATATACAGTATATATATATATACAGTATATATATACAGTATATATATATACAGTATATATATATATATACAGTGTATATATATACACATATCATATGTACAAATGTGCATCATGGATACATACTAATTATATGAAGTACAATCTCCAGCAATTAAGGTCCCTCAAGTTGGACAACTTTAAACAACCTGGGTCTGGCACTCCAAAGCGATAGTGCTCCCCTTCAAGCAAAACAAATGACTGGGAGAAAAACAAGGCCAAAAACAAGGAACGAAAATCATCTAGGCTTGGAATCACCCGGCCTGAACTACTTTCAAAATGCAGAAAAAGAGGAACAGCATCATGGAGCGGAGCATGAGAGTCTGTGTTTCTTTCCCTGCCGCTGCATGAAGTGCTCAGAAGCGCGGAATTTCAGTTGGAAGAAATGCTCCGTGTTTTTTTCAACGCCAACAGGCGAGGCTTCTGAGCATCAACGGTGTGGCTGATACTGAACGTCTATGAACGATCAAACTGCTCTGCATAACAAACGACATCATCTGTGCATCATGGCCTGACTCTAGACTAGACTCTAGATTGACAAGTGTTTCATGCATTTCAAAAGCTGCAGTGGATCACAAATGCAATTCTCTTGAAGAAAGTCATCATAAAAGAAGGTCCCTAGCTACGATCTTGCAGCAACTCAAAGCAGCTGAAGTAGAAATCTCATACAAAGCCTCTTATGTAGGGCCTTTTCTAGCACTAGACTAAGTATGTATGTACGTACCGATCGCATCTCTACTATCTACCCATCCATCCACCTATCCATGCATAATCTGTCGATCCACGCATCAGATCATCTATCCATCTGTCCATCTCTCTATCTCTCCATCTATAATATATCCGCCGACCCCGGCCTTGGCCAAGGCAGGGGCGGCGCCTGGGACCACCGCAGGTGTGGAACTTCTCCTTCTTAGCTTTCCAAGGCCACTTGCCAGCCCTTAAAAGCCATCGCTTAAA
>Ga0126342_10002091_pt1 | contig 30263 bp, 23 predicted proteins | sample Cyp1metagenome_FD_92528 | JGI IMG/M metagenome (GOLD analysis project Ga0126342, IMG submission 92528) | Coral microbial communities from Lord Howe Island, Old Settlement Bay, Australia - Cyphastrea 1 metagenome | ecosystem: Host-associated > Invertebrates > Cnidaria > Coral ...
CTACTACTTACCTACTACTACTTACCTACTACTACTTACCTACTACTACTTACCTACTACTACTTACCTACTACTACTTACCTACTACTACTTACCTACTACTACTTACCTACTACTACTTACATACTACTACTTACCTACTACCTACTACCTACTACTACCTACTACCTACACTACTACTACCTACTACTACCCACTACTACCTACTACTACCTACTACTACCTACTACTACCTACTACTACCTACTACTACCTACTTGCTGAGGAACTAGAGCCATAAGAATGCTATATTAAAAAAGTCAGTCATATACAGGTTGGGGGTTGAATAACACATGACCGACTTGAGCACATGAACAGTGGAGTGTCTTGCTATGTCTCGGTCATACTTAGGCTGTATACGCCACTTAGCGTGCAGGTTTTAGATTGTGAGGGGACTTATCATAGCTACCCATCTCTGTGACATAGCTATCAAAACAGGCTCAAAGCCTGATGAGCAAAGCGTCTGGCTGTAGGAAAAATGCAACGGCACCGGTCGTTGCTTTGAAGAAACCACTCGCAGTGGTCTTCCAGAGCGCTCCTGGTGTTCAACAGCTACACTCTCAAGGGCTATGTTTACTGTAAAGGGTCAGCAAGTGATAGACACATGATATTGTAAGGGCACGGCTCCCCATCTCTCTCTTCACGGGAATTGACATCAAAAGGGATGCTGAAGCCGCACTGTGGGTCCAGTCCCTTTGGGAAGAGGGCCGAAAAAAGTGAAGGATCGTTTTGGTTGTTCCAGTCAAGCTCTACGTACTCAGAAAGGGTAGCTAATTGATGCTAATTGCAGACACAGAATTGCAACTAAATAACTACTAATTGTCATGCTAGAATCACAAGATAGCCCGAAGCAAATCGTTTCAAATTTCAGAAGTTCTCTTAGTTCTCTTTTAGGGTCGATCAACATCGCAACATCCCTGCTGTAGAGAATCCACTTCCCTGCAGTACCCTGCAGCCTCTCCTGCAAGGTTTCATAAAGCTTGGCATTCGCACCCAACGTGCCCGACATCAGCAGAAACTGCGTCTGGCAGCCTGAAAGTTGCTGAACATCATCCACGTGGAACATTGGGGACCTAAAAAATCCGTAGGATCGTTCCAATACAAAACAGAAATAATGTCAACCCTGGATTAATAAGTGGGAAGGTACCCCCCTAATTAATAAACCATAGTTTATTAATCCGGGGTTGGCATTAAACATAACAAGTTTCTTGAGATCATTTCTGAGATCATGTTGGATCATGCTTCTCCTGCACTCAATTTCGAATGTTTTCATGAGCTTTGCCTTGGCGGATCCAAGCCGGTCTTCCAACACACAGATTCCGCGAATTAGTGTATGATGGGGATAACCTACTAAGGTTGGGGTGAAACCTCTATCATTGTTCAATGGGAATTCCAGGATCCTAAAATGGAGGTACGTTAGTACCATATTGTTGGCCATATTTTGTGGGGATATTCCCTGAAATTTAGGCCTGAAAAATAGGCCTTATATATGGTAGGTACCTCCAATTTAGGATCCTGAAATGGCCATTGAATTGTTTTTGTTGTCAAAGGATGTCAAAGAGTAACAATTGCTTTGTTCAAAGATGATATCTTCACTGAATAAACCACTATCTTTTGTCTGGTTCATCGTGTTTTGTTTTCACTCGATCAAATCACACTATGTTTGTTGCTTCAACCGTCAATGTTGACATATGTTTACATAGCATATTGAAGAAAATCATCACATGTTCCATGTACAGTTTGCTCATCTAGCTATAATTTACCATAGTTTACCTACATGCTAAGCCCCAAAAAGATAGACGATCCGCCAAAAATCGCCTGGGCGGCTGAAGCGCCACAAGGGCAGCTCCCAGGCGGCGCCGCGGTCCGGATCGCCGAAGTAGTGGAACTCATCCATGACCACCTGGGCCAGGCAGAGCCAGGCAGGGCTGATGGGCTGGATGAAACCAGTGATTTCCGGAAGGGAGATGAGGTGCAAGTGAAATGGTGATTGATCACGATTTCTTTTGGGTAACAGAAACCGATTCAAATTCCAAATTTATTGTATCTATCACTTTTTCGTGGGGTAACCCTGAATACTCAGAGTTGATCCAAAGTGGACATCATGAACTCGACTAGTGGCGATCCCACTTGCCACATGGGGTTTCTCCAAGATTACTGGAAAAACTGTGTGATTCTGGTGATTCAGTGGTAGACGGAGTGTAGTTCTGCAAAATTGACCATTGCTGAAGTTTATATGCCCCCTGGTTATGACTAACATAGCCATGGAAAATGGCCCATGTATAGATGGTTTACCTGGGTTTACCTATTAAAAAATGTGATTTTCCATGGCTATGTTATATAACTAGAGGTTATAAATAATTATATAATATATAACCCACTTTGACGATCATCCCACTTGTTAAGTGCTTCGCAATCCTACTGATTGACATGTATCCTAATTGGTTGGTTCCATTGGCAACTGACTAGTCCTTCAACCTCGCCACCAGCGTCGGCGCGTTGGCTTCATTGGCTTCGCAGCGCAAGGAGATGCTGGTGAGGACTTCTTGGGTACCTTGGAAGGATAGTAAGCTGCCCAGTTGATCAAGTTGAACCTCGGATATCCCGGTATTTTTCATGGGGATGGCATCATTATATAAATGAATTGAATGCAACCAAGACAACCAGGGATCTGAGATGTTGATTGTGAATTCTTGGATGCTTCAGCATGATTCTGGTGGAGTTGTTCCACAAACCACAAGATGGGTTGGTTTGATGGGTTTACTCTGTGGTAATCAATCATAGCTGACTGGAAAGAACCCAGTCAGTTCAGTGGAAAGATCATTGTGCTCGGTAAAAAGGGAATCACGGGGAACCGAGGAAACTACAGAATCCAAACAAAAGGGTGAGAAATGAAAGGGCAAGGTTTGTGTTTAACTGGTTGGTGGTTTTTCCCTACCCCTCTGAAAAATGATGGAGTGAAAGTCAGTTGGGATGACTATTCCATTCCCAACTGAATGGAAAGTCATAATCCATTCATGTTCCAAACCACCAACCAGTTAAGATTGTTTAAGTCCAAAATTCCTGGACGACTCGTATATTCTCGATCAATGGATTCAATGGGGATTCTCCAGTGTCAGGGTCGATCAGTTGCTGGAGAGCTTAAATCGATGACGTCATTTTGATTACAGCATATAAGTCAGTTGAAAGATGTTTGGGTCGTTTTGGCACCACTTACCCTTTGGTAACTTAACATGGCTATGGAAGCCATGGCCCATTTTCGTCCAATGATCTACCGTTTCGAAAAAAACACGTTTTTCCATGTCACACACCATATCAATTTCCAGATTGTGAGGGTAACCATTCATGTTCTCATTTGTTTTAATTCATTGTTTTATAATATATAGTCATTTAAATAATGGTAAATCCAAAATATAACCATTGATAGGTCGCCATAATATAACATATATATATATATATATTATAACCACCAATATATATATATTATTAAATATATATATATATATATAACCCAGCAGAACAAATGGTTCTTAATGTCGTTTCGTGCACCTGCATCGCTGAACAAAAACCTGGAGACTGTCACATTGTTATGGTCACCAGGCGGCAGGCAGGCCAACATCAGTCTGAGGGTTCGATCAAAAAAGGCCAATAAAGAACATCAATACTGGTTGGTGGTTTTAACCATCTTGAAACATACTAGTCAATGGGAAGGATTATCCCATATATGAAATGGAAAATAAAACATGTTTGAAACCACCAACCAGAATAAATAAAAGTGGATGTTGATCTATAAAGAGTCAATAAAGGATCAATGAAGATCGATGAATATCGTGATGTTGATCTATACAAAAATCGATACTTTGTGCTTTATAGTGTTTTATAGTGTTGTGAAAATCCAAAGTAGATACCATCCCCCAACCAACATAGGCCGTGCCAAATAGATGCAAATAGGGGGTTGGAAGACTTTTTTTCCCTCTAACAGCAACACTTATATCACTTATCTATTTTCCGGATTGACTTTGCTGTTTTTTTGGGATGGTACTATGGTACTGAAATGTAATGAATTGTCGCAAGCGAACATAAATCAACCACCACTTTTGATGAAACCCGGAAACCAAACCCGCCATGCCATCCCACATCATCCCTCTGTCGGTCGCCCGGCGGCAGCAGACCAATGGTGCCCCTGTGTTAATGGAGACATCCCCGGTGGCCTTGGTCATTTTGACATTCTGAGAGTCAGAGCCCAAGATAAAGATGATATGTTCACTGGAGATTTAAAGCATCTAAAACCCATAGAAACAAAACATAGGTAAAGCATCGCTATAAACTGTTGGTTGGTGTTTTGTGATTTCTGTTTTACAATGGATATTTAACCATCATACATGTGGATTTAACCATCAAATGTGATGGGGAACATGATAAATGTGTGTAACTGATAATCATTGGCAAACCTAAAATAAGGACATAAGTTGGAAGAGTTACCGCGACTTGAGCCCAGTATACCTCATCCAGAAAAAAAAGCATATATGGAAGGATATCAGGAATCACGGGACTTTAACAAATTAATGTCATTGGGTTGCCATCCTTCAAAAAGTAAGCATTGAACACGTGAACTGGTCTGTTGGCAAGAACAAACGCTATGTAACCAGTGAAAGTGGAAGGTTGTCAACCCGATGGAAATATCATCAACATGCAGAATGGGACCTGGTCGTGTTTGAGGAAGAAACCTTCAGATTTTTGGAGCCCTCATGAAGTAAACACGAGAACGTCGTGATGGCGAAGGAAGTTGAAGTCACTGTCAGGCACTGAAAACAAATGGCATATTCACCTGGTAGTAACTATGCGTTACAAGTAACAGTTCTATAATTTCTCCGGCTTTACCATCTTTACCAGTTACTACCAGCTATAAACGAAGTGATGTAACTCGCCAAGTCTTTGGATCAATTTCTACTGGCTGAAACCCATTGCGAATTCATCAGTCCGCCAGTTGGTTTGCCGGTATTCTTGATGGTTAACTCTGTATCAACTATTGCTTAAACAAACCATTTGAAACAGTTAGATCTGGTTTAGATTTGATTGTTGATTAAATAATATATATCACATTTAACACTAGTGAGCTTTGTTCACTATTCCAATATTTGAATGGTCTGATCAACCATTCTAGCTATCTAAATGGTTCCAACCAAGCTCTACTTAAAAAAGGTCTCCCCTGAGCCGTGAAAAAATATCCCTATTCCATCCTATGATACTGGTTGGTTAAAGGCCAACTATGTTTTACTGGTAATTATGGGTTATAATCTCCTCCAATAGATAGTATACCCCTACATTTTGACCAATCAAATACCGTTTGTCCATCATATCCCCTTTGATATTTAAAACCCTAAAAAGCCCTCTTTCAATTTCGATCATAACCTGTATAGCCAAGACTCAAAAAGATAGAAACGTAGAATCCTGTTAAAATAGATAACTTGTATGTTTTTCGCATTAATACTTAGAGAAAACCCCCAAACGCTACCCTCTGGTAATGAAGCGTATATTGCTATGGAAAATCACCATTCTTAAGAGTATATCATCATAAATCACTGGACTAAATTGGCATTTGCGATAGCCATGTTAACTAGCCAGAGGGTACCTAATCACTATTTCCTAATGAACATGGATAATAAACATAGATCTTATTTCTTTAGTGAAAGCACATTACTGTAACACATATCCACCAATCAGAGGGTATCTCCAATGGATTATCATCACGTTCCATCATTTTCCCAATAATATGACCATTTCAAGGCTCATCCTCCATGTTCAAACACACCCTGCCCGTCGTGTTCAAGCCCAGCGGCCATGCCCACAGCTTGCGCGCCGAAGTGTCGGCAGAGATCGAAGAACTTTTCGCTCGTCAAGGCCTTGCCGATGAATCGATGAGATGATGGGAACGATGGGAGTTGGTAAACTAACACGGCGAACTGGACAATCACGATTTTGAATAGGTAAATCAACGAACTAAATGGCCAATTTCAATAGCAATGTTAAATTACCAGAGGGTAGGGGTTTTGCCAATGAATCATAGATATGAAATGGAGAAATATTGTGATATCATGGCAAAATGGAGGAACATGATGTTTCTTCTTAAACTGACAATTCATAGTCATAGAGATAGATTATATGGACCAACAATTATGGGTGTATGATGAGCACAATATTAATTTTGTTGGATTGCAACCAACCGTCAACAAAGGATTTATCAAGAATGAATGGGGCAATCATGGTTTGAATCTGGTTGCTGGTGTGGAACCCTTAAGAATGCCTTGGGATCTCAGGACAATTTCAGGGTAAGAATGGAGATCCCAAAAGAATTTCCACATTTATTAAAAGGTGAATATATTGCCTATGGAGTAAGATATATGGTATCCCTTGATCCTATTACGCCGTGGGAAGTAATGTCAACCCCGGATTAATAAACCATGGTTTATTAATTAGGGAGTACTCCTCCAATAGTCATTTCATCTGATACTTGTTTATGGTACCCTACAACCGTTTGGGGTTTATTAATCCAGGCTTGACATTATACCTACCCTCTGGTAAACTGACAGTTTGCGAACTGGAAGCCATGGCTCATAGAAATAGATGATTTACCCAAATCATCCATGGTGATTTTCGATAGTTATGCAAACGTTTACTGAAAAGGCGCCGGAAAAGGCGCCGGCTCATCCAAGCAATCTGTCGGCTCCAACAGACCCAAACTACCCTGAATTTAATGGGATTTTAATGGGATTTCCATGGTTAATCATGGTTAATCATGGTTAATAATGATCTGCTTGGTGGTGCAATGTGCCCATCTTGAAAAATATGAAAGACTTCGTCAATGGGTTTCGGATGACATCCCATCCTAATGACATGGAAAATAATCCAGTCATGTTTGAAACCACCAACCAGTAATCTGTCGGCATTCAAAGGGCCATGTTTGGATTGAAGATATCGCTGGTGGATGAACATCCCATAGCCATTTCTACCGCCTTGGTGGGTGAGGTGTAGTAGGCCTTTCCTCCTGTGAGTGGGGTGGTAAGCCAAAACAATACCAAAACAGATACAAATGGGGAATATATTTCCAACACTACGAGGGAATGTAAGCAAACTTTGTCGGAGATTTCACAATTCAAAATGGGTGCCCTGGCAAGTGGAATCATCATCCCAAATACGACTTTAAAAAGTAAACAACCATACTTGAAACCACCAAAGGATATGTCTTAGACATTATATACCCACGATTCACGACCAAATTATCCTTGATTATATACCCATGGCCCATGAAAAATCATGAAAAATCATGAAAAAAACTATTTTAGATCTATATAAATCCGTATATGGCCTATGGCCAACCCCCAGCCCACCCTCCCCAGCTGCGCTGAAATCTGCTCTCCTACCACGCCCAGCGCTTGAAACAACGCTGCCACGGCCACTAGAGACTTGCCACTGCCCGTGGGAGTATCCAGCACCTGGGATGGGGCGGATGCTGGGGGTGAGGTATCACAAAGGATGGTCAAATGGTTGACAACAAAGGGAAGCTTTAACAACAGATGGTCATTATGTGAATTCACATATGTTGATAATGTTGATAGTGTTGATAGTGATATACGAGAACTCAAGTTTATTTGTACAAGTTACATTACAAATATTAAGAAATCAAATATATAAAAGCAAGGGGAAATGATCAACAAAAAACTTGTGGGGTTGATCCTCCTGCGAAGTTAGTTTCACTTTCAGCAAAAAATGAGTGTATGGTGACATTCCAGAAGAATCGTGAACCTTACTACACTACTTTTGCAAGAAACACCTGGGGTGTGTAATATATATATATATATATATATATATATATCATACAAAGAATGGCAATATACAGTATATGTGTAACATATCTCGTCTACACATTGCAATTCCTTCTTCGGTCGGTCGACCCGCTACAGTAGCGGGGATCCAAATCTTGGTTGCATACAATTCCATTTTTGCCCACCATGGTTGAGTACTGCCTCCCCTAGTTGTTGTAGTTTTACAATGTTTCACATGTTGATGCTTTTGCTCAGCTAACTCATGGTCCTTCTTCAAGTTTTGGTGCAGAACATCAGCCTCCAACGCAGGATGGTGCCCCAGTTCGTTAGCTAAGTTACTTAAGTTGGTGAAGAGTTCACGCATGTATTTTACTGGTCGGTTGATGATAAGCATAACTATACTTAATGGTTACCCTCTGCCAATGTATCATGCCTATGAACCATCACCATTCTTAATAGGTAAATGATTTATCAATGGGGCATTTTCTATAGCTATGTTGAAATATCAAAGAGTCATACATACATTTCACTGGGGCATCGCCTTGCCCCCTGGGTAGCGCCAGGGCACAACATGGGCCCCTGAAAAGAGTTCCACGATGGCCTCTTCTTGCGCTGGATAAAGCTGGACACCTTACGAAAGGAGAGACGATGATTTTTTTAGATTGGGATTTTCCATGAAATCAATCATCCATTTTGGATACCCCCCATGACTATGGAAATCCCCAAATATAGCCCACTTCCTATGGGATGGCCGGCCCCTCTCTGAACTCTGGCCTCGTTCCTCCAAGGCTTCCATGAAGCGCACCAGCAGTTCGTCCTCCGCGAGGTTGTTCTCGCCCTGCGACCCGCAGCCAGGAACAATGTGTTGGAACCAAGAACACGAACTATCTAAAAGTCACCAAAATAGAGTTGATAAAGTAAACCGCGGTCAAACAACAGGATGGAAATGATCGTTTCAATTTATTCAGGGAAACCAACATCGAGAACCTGAGAACCACTTAACTGTTCGTCATAGTTTTACTGATATCATGTGGAGGTTTCCAAAGTCATGGGGGTCCGCCAGGTCATCCAAGTCAGCCTAGGTGTTTTGTGCCCAATCTTTCCGCACTATGCGTGATTTTTATCAGGGACATATCCATCCCAGCACACAAAAATCCATGATAAGTTCACATGCAAATCATTGGGATCGGCTGTGCGGGCTGAGCCAGTGAAATGAAAATGACATGCTGAACAGCTCGTGATATGAACGGTGATTAATGGATATTAATGGTGATATTACTGGTGATAGAACATGACTTGCTAGTGAAACGAGACTTCAGAGTCTTCAGAGACAACACGATGCACCCATAAAAGGTCTGTGCAACGGTCGCCAAAAAGATCCACGACAACATCGTTCGATGGAAACCGCCTCCGACTGACTCAAAAACAACACAAGCTCCATTCATCCTGAACCTGATAACCGTGAACAGTTGTATTCCAAGGGAAGAAATGGTAACCATACACTTGGAGGTTTCCTAAAATGTGGGTACCCCCAGTTCTCATCCATTTCATCAGAGCATTTTAGTATTAAAACCCAATTTGGGATCCCTCTCTTTAGGAAACCTCCACTTAGAAACTGAGCGAATACATAGTATATAATATAATCTAATTATATAATGATTATATAATACCATTCACCATTATAACATATATTATATAATTGATAAAACATATATAATAATATACCCATGCAATGTCCGTTCTCCAAGTCATCGGTGTTCACACGACCTGAGGTAAGAAGCGCTGAAGCCACGGCTTTGGTTTTTCCAACACCTGAGGGCCGGGAAGCGCTGGATTCATCTGAGGTAGGCTGCAGAAGGTTTCCTACAATAAGGGTTACCTCAAAATGGTATGTTTATAGTGGAAGATCCTTTTGAACATGGATGATTTTGGGGTACCCCCATTTTAGGAAATCTATATTAACTATATATAAATATATGTATATATGATCATATATATAAATCATCTGATCATGTCTGATCATAGTAAATACCCACCTGTTAGGAAGTTCAAAAAGAAGACAGGGTTTCTATGGGAGCTCCTCCAATTCGGTGGCTTCTCTTCCAGGTCGACTCCGATTTCGGTCAACAGGCTCCGGACGGCCACGGGGCCATGGGGCCAACTGCAAAAGATCAGTAACACCAACAGTTGCCTCCACCACCTAATCTGGCTGACTGTTCTATATCTACCCTCTGGTAAACGTTTACAGTTTGCTATTGAACATGGCCATTTAGTTAAAGTTGATTTACCCATTAACATTGGTGATTTTCCATAGCTTTTTGTATGTTTACCAGAGGGTAGATGTTCCCTATGGATCAAAGATGATCCCTTTGTAACAGCGAACTCTGGAAGTATTGGATCGGAACAAATAGCTTCAGTAATCCAACTACTAGAAACTGGGCTATGACTTATGAAGATAACTATAAGTAAACTATTCCATAATCTGTATATCTACCTATCCTAATCCAACTATCTACGATTTTTGGATTCTCCAAGGTCTAAGAATAATCTACTACTAGTAGATTAGTCATATTACATATATCTTAGACCATAGGTTACTTATGGTTACTTAATAGTAATAATAGATTAATATCAAATACATAGACCAATTAACATATCAATCATATCATTTTCATACTACATGTATTTCATATTCGAATAATCTACTACATATTACATATATATATAGTATGACATATATAAAATATTACATACATAATACATAATCAATATAATTGTATATAAACACATACAGTAAACAATATAATAATATATATATATATATAACGTTGATAGATTAATCAAAACTCTTAGACTCGACCGAGGCACTTCCAATTTTGGCACCGCGGCATCCGCATCCGCCGTCACGGGCACCGGCGCCCCAGTGGCGGCCAGGTGACCTATCGCCATGTATCCCCAGTGAGGTACAGCCAACGTTTTAAAGATTATCAACATATTTTTAAAAAATCCATCGGAGAACCGCCGTGAACATTATATCTATATAATTATATATATACACACATATGTATGTATATTATATATATAATTATATGGGAACAATATAACTGACCAATGGATTTAATCAGACGAACCCATGAATGTAACTACTTTCCAGCAACATACGCAATTCTCTTACAGGTGCCACTCCACACACTCCGCACTCAACACTGCTTTCTTTCCACAAAGAGTTTGCTTGTTGCGTTTCAACCCATGCTGCGTGGACCCACGGTTTCAAGTTGGGCCTAAACGAAGCCACCAAATCAGCCAAAATGGTAGTTCAATGGACACTGGATCTTCCAAATTGTTTTTCATGTGATGCAATATGGACGCACCCATTTTGGAAACCGGAATTCCAACCTTCACCAAATACAGAAAACCCTATAATTACTGTAGATCGTAAGCCTGAACATGTTTGACCCGGAAACCGCATTTTTTAATGGATTTTTATTTTCTAAAAGATAATTTCCCTTCTACCGACATCCTGGAACTACACATTCAGTAAATGGAAGCAGAGTGGACATACCCAACTCATTTTTGAGTAACTGCGTGCAGTTTCCTCATGAAATCCACCATTTTGAAACAGAGCCCTTAGGCAGAAACTGCACGGCCTCCAATCTTCCGTCTCTGTAGGCGTTTCAGGGTCAGCAGCAAAACCAAAGAACCAGCGACCCGATGCCTGGACGATGTCAACCGACGAGACAAAAAACCCCACAGCTTATTGATATGAGGGGCTACCATTGGCAATCCCAATTATCATGAATTATCATGAATGATCGCTATTTGGGGGACGCCATTGATTAGGCAAGTGGGTGTTTATCAATTGTGGGTTGACACACGCACACACATTTCATTTCACCCATAGAGATTGGGATACGACCAGTTGTAAACGTCGGGAATGGGTTTTGAAGGAACATGAAGTACAGTAGGTTGTTAGCTGCAACCAAACATAAACAACAACGAAACGAACAAGCAACCATTCAAATTCATTAGCATCCATCACGACTCATCACAAATCGTTTTACCTAATAATGTTGATGGTATAATCCTTGCTACAGTAACCCACCTCTTTGATGCTTCAGCACCTATTGATCCCAATTTTGTTCGACTATGCTCAATTCATAGCCAATGAAACAAATGGTTCCACCGCGTTCATTGCTTAGTTCCTTTGATTCTTGTATGTATATATGTATATCATTGATTAACAATATTATCAAATAATTATATATATAATATATTATCATTATTCTCATCATCATTATTGTTGTTATATACCATTCATATCCATTAATATTGATATTATTCAACCTGAGTATGGTTCAACAACACCCATTTATGATCCCGCTAGTCCTCCAGCCATTCGCCGACTACGCTACGCCGACGCCGATCGCCTGGCTTCCGATACTCGTCGTCGACTCGGCAGCACGGAAGTTGGACACGGACAGGATGGATGGCGTTCCTGGGAGTTCGCGTCGAACGACGACCAAGGTGTAACTCATACAGTTATGGCCATGGCTACCAGTTATAACTGCGGTTATTTCTATGGGATGAGATACATCCTCACTGATGGGGTGACTTGTTAGGACTTATAACTGATAAATGGCAATAACTGTAGAATGCAGTAGAAATATGGATGAAATATGGAAACATGGATGAAATACGGAAGTTGGAAGCTACATAATATACACAATATGGATGGGAATGTGGATGAAATATGGAAATTTCTTCACGAACGTGGCTGGGAAATCCCCAACAAAATGGACGCTTAAATGGAACTATCATGGGAAACTATGGGACAATGATGGGAAAAACACCGTATATAAATGGTGGGTTGTAGCTGCTGGGAAATATGGATGGACATGTGAGTTTGCATATGAGCCATCTGATGACGAAATAGAAGTAAATAGAATAATTAATGACGATATGTGCCTACGCTTTAAGCATCTTTCAGCCACTTCACGCTTCGAACAACAAACGTATATATACTAACAATTTCATACGTATAGGAAACAGTCCCGCAATGTCCCGCACTACCAAACCTTATGAAAACATACAACACCTTCAAAAATCTGATGGTAATCTTTAAAAACCAAAAAAAACTCCTCGAAGTGTTGCTATAGAAATTGGTACCAACATCTTTGGGGAAACTCTGCAGAAAATTGCTAGATGTCAAATGGGTCCTAGGATGACCATACTATTCCTAATCATCCTGGTTCTCCTGATCCTAACAACAATCATCAATAATCTAATCCACTACAGTACCAAACAGACTTTTAAGTTTTTTTTAGGACGATGAGATGAATACGAACTGAATTTACTGATCTTCATGAGCCTATTTGAACAACAACTTACCAAACGGCACAATGTCTCCACCGGTCGTGTCAACATGGGAAACCCAGCATCTTTGGCCGTCCATCCACCGCATCGCAGATGAAAAGGCACCGTCAAGGCCATGGCGTTCGAAAACGAAAAAATCGTTGGACTTTGCTGAGATATCCTTCGCTAATCTAACGTGGCTGGGAAATCCCAAAGAAAATGGAAGTTTTTATGGACATATCATATCATGAGAAACGATGGGAAAATGATGGGAAAATCACTGTAAATGGTGGGTTTATAGCTGGGAACTTATCCCGTTGCCATGTTTTCTTGTGACATACCCATGTGATAGGAAAGATATCCCATCAACTGGGGAATGTTGGGCCTTCTGGTTGAGAACTGGATCTTATTCCACATTACTCCGATGACATATCCAGGTTCTAAACGTACGAACCATTTCAAACTGCCTCATCCACGGGTCCAACAGACTGGTCAGTCCAGGCTAAACGCCAAATGGTTGGGGTAGTTGAGGCAAGTTGACAGTAGAGTTTCCGCAACAGGTGAGTGGGTGATAAGATACTCTGTACGTTTTTTGGGGGGTTGTACCTGGGGCCACAGCCTGAATTCGAAATTTGATACCCCAAAACTAAGCTGCGAAGACATCACCATGTTAGCCACAAGCCATGATGCAGGATCTGGTTGGTGGTTACAACAAAAACAAAATTGGAAACCTCCAACCGGGATTGTACAATCCTGATACTGGGAACAGGAAAGCAAAACATGGCAATTTCATGGCAATTTCCAAGAGTGCGAACCATCTTCCAAGATAAAGCAAACCAATTTTTTCGGGGTTTCATGATGTTCCATGTTCAGTCTCAAACCTGTGAGGCTGAAAACTTGACGTCTTCCAAGCACTTGAGATTGCCTGCGCACAATTCACAACAGCAAACATGTACCCAAAATCATACATTTTTAACAGGCAATCATCTGCAAATGGGCCATGTTCAATAGCTATGTACATTTCCAGAAGCTAATTCGCATTCATATCCGCATGTTTGTCAGTTGACGGTTGTGAAATATCCCATTAATCTCCATAGAAATCCTGTATATATAGCCACTAATCTACCATTCACCACATCGGACACCATCGCTGCATCCTGGCCATAAAAAGGGCCCCCGGGCCATTGGGCATGGGCGGTGGGACCCAAGAGCCACCACAGGGTGCCTGGCACGCAGCAATGACCAAGAGCTGGAGGCCCAACCTGTCTCTCTCTCTCTATAAATAAATATATATATATATATATATCAAATCAAACTAATTAACTGACTAACCAACTATCTATCTATTTACCTATATGTTTTTCTTTCTTTCTATCCATCTATCTGTCTATTAGCTGGCTCTCCATCTCTCTCTAGTTATTTGTTTGTATATATATATAATATATATATAATATATATATATATATATACAACCACACACACAATATGGGTATGGCACAAACATGTCAATGGCCCCACAGATGGCTGGTCATTTTGATGGCAGCCAGACTTTAGCAGTACTAATCTGAAACCTACAAGAATCTACAGTTATGGCCCTCAACAGTTTTAAAGGGGTATGGAATGATATATAATGATATATAACCTTAGTATACTTTAGTTATAGGAGTTATATGTCCATTTATAACTCTTAATGGCCATAGGGCCATAAGTGTACCAAACATGGATTTCTATTCCTAGTGATTCACAGTGTTCCCATCACTGCAATCACAGGGTCTTTGGAACAGTAGAGTGTTTGCAACTGGTGATGTGAGCAAGTACCGAAGCTCTTCGTGGGAATACCCCAGTTGCTGGACTTGCCCCAGCTACACATTTCCTCAGCTGGATGATCATGCAGGTGTCAGGCTTCCGACCCTAACGAAAAACCCACATGAAAAATACCAAACACCCTCTGGTAAACTAACATAACTATGGAAAATCACAATTTTTAATGGGAAATTCCACTATGTTAAATTACCAGAGGGTATTGTACATGCCTGCATGTGCTGGTAGACCCCTGGCACAGCTCCAGCGGGGCCCATCGGCTCCTGGGCGAGTCCGGGAATCGATGTTGCTGGTGTTTTTGGATCTCCTGATATCTCACAGTTATGGCCATTTATCAGTTATAAGTACTAACAAAACCCCATTTATAGAATGTATAATCCCATTTATAACCAGTTATAACTGATAAATGGCCATAACTGCAATTATATCTGAATATGTTCCAGAATAAACATCGAATTGCTGATTGATAATCGATCGCATATTCTGGAACATATTCAGAGATAATATGATATCGTTGAATAATCAGAATATTAATCAATCAATTTCTCCTATGAAAAATTCAGCACAATTCTGAAAAAACATGAGATCTGTTTCGTGGAAGATCTTCTTGAAGAAAACCTTGATAAACATCGAAATCATATAGCTGAAGCGTGCTCTGCAAACCTTGCTGGGACATTTATTACCTGGAGAATCCAGCACTCACCATCGTGTTTTTGGTGCAAGGGACCTACCTCAGCAAAAACATGTTTGCCATCTAGGTTCAGTTTGAAATAGATCTAAAATCATTAAAAACAACCATGTAAAATCACTTAAACTCATATAAAACAGATCTAACTCATGTGACATTGCTGGAATTTCCATTGCCATCGAATCGGCCTCCAAAACGCCCCGGACCCTCCGGATGTCAGCCTGCACCTGGCCGGGCCTCGGTGATTTGAACAGATTGATATTTGACACTGCTAAGTGGTCATATCATCAATACCCTCTGGTAAACATACAACAAAACTATGGAAAATCACATTTTTTTTTTATGGGAAAACTCACTATAAATGGTTATTTTCAATAGCTATGTTAGTTTACCAGAGGGTATATCTAAAATTAATTATATATATATATATTCATCTATCTATCTGGGTGAAATTTAATAATTCACTAACTTGAATATAAAGAAATAAAATAATATATTTGTATCTGGATAAATTATAATAATCTGAGCTACATAAACTGAACCAGTCATTAGTCTGGGTAAATTATAATATTTCACTAACCTGAAATAAGGCTAATATTGGGATGATTCCCCTTATTAACATGATTCCAGTGAGATCGCAGTGAGGTCGTTTTAATTAATAGAATTTATATATATATATAACAATAACAATAATATATAACAGGTTAATAAGGGGAATCATTCCAAAAGGGCCTTAATTTCAGGTTGGTGAATTATTATAATTTGAAAATCGATATTGATAATTTATATAAGATTATCACTTATATTGACAATAGCAAGTGGGAAATGTAGATTGTTTCTAGCAATTGTGTTCAAGTAATAAAGTAGGATCATGATAGTATTATGAAAATGGTATCGTTGGATATTAGATATATTATATTAAGATATACCCTCTGGTAATTTAACATAACTACGGAAAATCACCATTTATAGTGAATTTTCCCATGAAAAACAGTGATTTTCCATAGTTTTTTGTATGTTTACCAGAGGGTATTTAGAGGATCTTAGATAGCAATGTAGCAATCCTAATGGCAAGAACCATAAATGACCATGGATGGGATTGAAGCCGTCTGCCGTTGTGCTACGTTTATGGCACTATGCTTACCACATTATGTCATAGCTATTACGAGCTATTTGACACCATGATATAGCAAAGTTTATAGCGAATAAAAGGTCCAACGATCTACCTCGTTGTACATCAAAGATTTATGGATGATGGAGGATCAAAAACTTCTTCATGGCTTCATGGCCCATTTTTGTTCCATGATGGACGCCATGGTGGACGAAAACTGCGTCCCCAGTCATGGAACTGGGACGTTTCATGGAACATAACTCAGGTGCAGGAACCCAACACACCCGACAAAACTCCTCCAGGACTGGGATGAGTGTTCATTTACTGTTCATTTCATTTCGTGTCATAGTGCGAGATTCTTCAGTAAACTAACACTATATAGATGGAACACATGGAAAACTGGAGAAAAAAAAACACTACCCTCCGGTTTTTTGAAACATGGCTAGCTGGAAAGTTGTCCCCATAAAAATGCTTGATATCTCTTTCCACCAACAAAAACCTCCATGGCTTGGGACAACCACGGCTTTCCATATCTACCCGGCCTGGTAAACATACAAAAAACTATGGACAATCACCATGTGAAAAATAGGTAAATCAACCATTTCTATGGCCATTGTCAATAGCTATCTTGACATAACCAGAGGGTACCTTCGTTCCACACTTCCAGGATGCAGTTGGTTGGTTGAAGGGATCATTTACAGGAAACCCTTCAGAAATTCGGAACCCCCCCAAAAAAAACAATGGTAAAAACCATGGATTTCGCTTCAGAATTTCCCACCAATCCAGTGATCAGTAGCAACTCGCTGGGCCACCCCACTGCTGCAGCTTCTGCAAGTCTTGATGAAACCTCGCCTGAACCTGGACTGGACCGGTGGTAAATCCTGAAATATCCTGAAGTCACTGGGGGGAACTCCCAAAATTGATGGGTTTTCCGGGTTGCTCCTGATTTTCCTAGCTATGTGGTTCGAACTCCTCAGTTCGTATATGGCTCCTTGGCTCCCGATTTAAGATGGAAAATGGACACACGTAGACGTAGCTCCTGAGCTCCCTCCAAACTCCCGACCACATAGATTAAAAATTGCATTTTCAATAGGGCATGCCACATTTCAATCACACCCATATGAAACATGATCGAACTCTCCCACTTGCAATGGGCTATCAAGCACTCTTGGCCATACAATTCCACTTGGTTTGTCTGAAAACAGGGTGCCTCTCAATCTTATTTTCCGTATTGAAATGTCAACTGGTTTCCAGACTGGCACTATCAGATTCTTGATGATTTAATTTTGCATTAATACATATATATATGTATGTATGTATGTATATATATATATATATTATGCAGTCATATCTCCATTAGAATACTGTACCCAACAATACCATTGTAGTTAAATCTCCATGAGTACACCATCTTGCTGTCTTGTATCCCAACAGATTCCTATGATGTTCTTTATGTTTCATTCCATTCATGGGATATATCCCAACATATACCCTCTGGTAAACATACAAAAAACTATGGAAAATCACCATGTTCAATGGGTAAATACACTATTTCTATGGCCATTTTCAATAGTTATTTTGACATAACCAGAGGGTATTCCAACACAAATCCATGACAATTCAACTTGGCATGAACCTTGGCATGAGCCTTGGGATACCAACATATATCCCTACATTGATCCCAACATATATCCCTACATAAATCCCAACATAAATCCCTAATGTGTTTATATAACCAGAGGGTATCCCTAATGTTTCTATAGGACTTTCCATTCGCCCACCATTCTCCACCGCCGAAACGACGGAACCTCGGAGTGCTCCTTTTGAAGCTCCGCTTGCTTCTTGGCCTGGCGCCATGCGGTGACGACTTGGGATCCCCCATTGTAAGCAACCCCCTTAGAGAAATGTAAACAAAACATATGGATACTTTAACAGTGGACAATATGGATCAATCCCCTTTCACCTCCATTGTAAAGAAAACATATGGATACTCTGAACTGTTGGTGATTTGATGTTGATCTGTACAACATTCTCATGTTAACGAGGTGTTTTTGAGGTCCAAAGGGTACGCCACATCCGCTACGATGCTACCCGGTTTTAAGGGTATGCCACTGTAATCCTAATAAAGTGGGACTTAAGGAAAATGTGTGCACGTTCCCATTCAGACCTCTGAATTTGGTAGAAAACCCAACCATAGGCAACCCCACATCGAGATTTCCTAAGTCATGGGGGTACCCATTTAACATCCAGTCATTAGACCACAACTTAGTATTGAAACAACCATGGTTTTGGTTATCTCCTATTTGAAAAAGCCCCCGCATCCGGCAAATCTGGCATTCAGGCGGGGAAGCCTTCCAACATGGAATCCACATTCCAACATGGATGGTTGAAAGCGACAACACCACAGTGGAACATATCCCACAACACCACAAATCTAACCATCACCAAATTCGTATGATCTATCTAATTCTATGTACATGACAGGACATAATCATAACATAACTTTAGATAAAGACCAAAGTACAGTAACATGCCGTTCTACACTATATATGCACGCACGTGCGTGTATATACATAAATATATATATATATATGTATATATATAATATACAATCTATCATGTATATACAATAAATATTGATATCTTACACCAAGCTGAACAGTTCTGCCTTTTACCTTGAGGAAATTTACCCCCAAATCAATTCACGACGCCGCCGGGCGCTCACCATCTCTTCTTGCATCCGCTGCTGCTGATACCTGGAGCCGTTGAGCTGAACCAGAAGAGATACATGTGCTTTTATAATATATATATATAAACATAAAATAATATAGTAATAATATAGTAAGAATATAGTCATAATAGTAATGTGCTGATAATATGTGCTTTTAAAATAATATCGTAATAATAGTAATACTATGTAATACTAATATATAATAACATATAATAATAGATAATAACACGGACAATAATCGTAATACTAATAATAACAACAATAATAATAAAATAATCACAAATAATAAAAATAATATGTAATAATAATAAAACCATAACAACAATAATAATATATGTTGGGATATCGATGGAAGTATAGAATATTATATATGTAAAAGTACATACTATGTATATATCTACAGGTACATCTATGTAATTATTGGTGCAGTGCGTCTAGTGAGGGGAATCATTGTGGAAAATAGTGCTGGAAATAGTTCTGGAAGCAACGGGTATTATGATTACAGTAGTAGACAAATGAGTATGCACTGTAAAAAACAACAGCAATCTGGCTAAATGCGCTGAACTTCTTGGAACTTTGCACTTTCCACAAACTATATAGAGTAGGTACATATATCGATAGATGCACCTAATCTCGTGTAATATACATACAACCTATTTACAGTAGTGGCACGTCTATAACAGCCCACGTTTGATCCTTAAAATGTATGGTTCAACCACTGGTAATTAAACATAACTTGTTGGAAACTCCCTCAGAAATTTGGATGATTTGCCCATAACCTGCCCATAACCGGCATTTCTGTGGATTTCCCAGATTTCCCAGATTTCCCAGCCAGTCAGAGATGATATTTATTTAATCACATGTTTTACCGCTACAATGATCCTCAAGTTTCGCTTGTTTACCTCATGTCCACCCAAACATGGTGCTATTGACCCATCCCAGCATATTGACCCACCCCAGTTGATCACCATCTTGGATCGCAGAAACAGCGGCTAGCATGGCTAGTATTGATCCCCCAATAGCTGGGTGGTTTAGGACCAAAAAATTACGGGGCCATAGGTACCACATTGTTTGTATGCAAAGTGGCCCAGAGTTCTTTGGTAAACACCCATTCACTCTAGATCTCTCCAGAAATCCAATATTTAGTGTGGTTGTGAACAAACAGAAACCGCTTTCAAACTACAAGCACCACATTGCACTAATGAACTTTCCAGTGTTGGTTCTATAAAGTTGTACACATTGTACATATTGTTTGTACATCCCAATTGAAAATCACACCCCCGTTTTCTATGATTGGGGATTTTCTTAGTAACACTCAACAATCTGGGTAAATTATAATATTTCGCTAACCTGAATTGTTGGGCCATGAATGGGGATGATTTCCCTATTAAAAGCCATGATTCCAGGGTTCGGAAGAACCCTAAGGTCGTTATAATTCACCCAGAACAATAGTTGAAAATCACACCCCATTTTCTATGACTGGGGATTAATCCCTGTTAATCCCTATTAATCCCTATTAATAGGTAACACTCAACAATGGAAAAATATCATTCATGTTCCAAACCACCAACCAGTTCTCCATGGAATAACATACTCAATTTTAGCTGGTTAAATCCAATTTCTGGCAAGCTATGCCCCTATTTTCTCCAGTGGTTGATGTACCCTCTGGTTATGTCAAAATAGCTATTGAAAATGGCCCAGTCGAGATAGTTGATGACTACCCCTTAAAAATGGTAACTTTCCATAGTTTTTTGTATGTTTACCACAGTTATGGCCATTTGTCAGTTATAAGTACTTATAACCCCATTTATAGAATGTATAATCCCATTTATAACCAGTTATAACTGGTAAATGGCCATAACTGCAGGGGGTATGTTGATGTTGTCCCAATGGAACATCCGCCGATGAATTCGAGGCACTCCATGGTGAGCTGCATCGCTTGCTGTTCCAAGGCAGCCTATCATGGGATCCCGACTTGTTCTTGTGCCAAAAACACACACATATAATCATGTATATATATATATTAATGGACTAATGAGTATGAATAGGGATTTACCTAATGGAAAATAATCCATATCAATCCATTAATAGGGATTTACTAATGGAATATAAGTATGGAATGCATCCCTATTAGTGGATTGGTATGGATTGATGACCAATATGGCTTTACAATTCCAGTTTTGACCATGGCACATGTGTACCTTTCAAATTTCAGCTATACTATAGATAGAACCGATGGCATAGAGCTAGAAAATATGATATAGATGAGATAGTCTATGGTATAGATATAGCTATGGCTTCTATGCACAGAACGATCAAACAGATTTACCATAGCTATGGCTATATACAGTCTGACTGCATTCACTATAGCAATAACTACCATAAAAGTGCATATTAAGTATAAACACGCTTGGATATGTTGGTTTATAAACTCTACAGTTACTACTGCACCAGAAACCCTAGTGAAATACAGGTTCCAAACAAACTTAGCTACGATTTGTTGCGGTCAAGTTGCATTGGATTGTTGTCCCATAAGTTCGGGGATTGTCGGAATGGTCATCGCCCCATATTCACAGAGACTAATAATACCCTATTAGAAAGAGTCTGGTTCATGATGGTGGGATGACCATACCCAACTTGGAATCCTTGCAACCTCTTACTGTGAAACTAATTAAAGCTATACTTAAGCATTAAATTAGTTTTCCCAAACTTACCATCAACTATACTGAACCAGTCATTAGTTATTCTTTTACTGGCCAGAACTCCCAACTTGATCACACATCGTGGGGTCTTGCCGCATTGCCAGGCCTTCTGCTGATGGTACTGCTGGTTCAGCTGCAACAATTGCTGATTGTACTGCTGAGTCAAGGCCATTTCCTGTCATCGATCTGGGAGTGGAGCCACGAGAAAACAACATGGGAGATACCCTCTGGTAAGTTAACGTCTCTATTGTCTTTATTGAAAATGGCCATTTATAGTTGATTTTCCCGTTAAACATAATGATTTTCCATAGCTATGTTAGTTTACCAGAGGGTAATCCCTTCCCCCTAATATTAGACACCCCCCAGAAACCTTGATTTACGGACCATAGAAGGGGGCGTTTAATATTAGGGGGATGGGATTGCAACCAAAGATGATTGAACATAATGGTTTATAACCAAGAATATTTTGGGTATATATTGGGACTATAATGGGGATCTGGTGGTCGTTGATAAAATCACATCGAACGAAACCTCCATGGCTAGGCCACGGGGACTGTTCATTGCCAGGTTTGATTAGGGTACATTGGAGATATTGGCGGGAAACAAGGCCATTGGAATTTCTGGGACTAATTTATGGTCGTCCGCTTTTGGCAAACAGAGAGAAACCTGCCATGAAGAATGAAACTGTTCACCGGCCATACTGTTGAGTGAGGGATACACTACCTCTTCGAAAAGCTGTGCTTTTTGAACTCCTGCAGCTTCTCGTCGGAAGCCCATTTTGAACTGACATCATCTCAAAGTAGAGTGGTTTGTGTTCTGAAGCGATCTCAGTCTAATAGTGTTCAGTGTTCACCAGGGATCATCATCCTATCTGGAGAGTCACACAAAAATACTTACTGGTGCTTAGTAGGGAATGAGGGAATGATCCACAATCACTAGTAATCATCCCATTCCCCCATTCCCATCCATTCCCTACTAAGCACCAGTAAGAATAACCTCATCAACCAGCTCAATCTCATCCCAACTCTGGCAAACACCCAGATTTCTCCCGAGGAGTGTGATACCAAACAATGACCATATCAATCTGAGAAAAAATGATGCTATGCTGCTAGATTTTTTAGGTGCCCACGTTTGTCTGAAAAGGGGCTGCCCCATGTTGCCCCTAAATGCACTAGTTTATCTTCATTTTCCACATAAACATTGCATTTTTGGGTAGATCACTTTGTTGGCTATAGGCTATAGGCTATATCTCCCGTTGCATTTCGTTCTGTCCTGTTAAAATTATATCCCCCCATTTCTACTGGTTCTACACCCACATTGTTACGGTCAATCCCCATCTACAATCCCATGAAATCCCCCACTAGATCTCCCTACTGGGGTCCTAGGGTCCATTGCTGCTCCATTTGGGGTTGTCTGAATGAAAATGGTGATATGGTGGTTTCGCAGCAGCGGCACAGTCCAGGTTTTTGCCCAACTGATGGCCACGGGCCACGACGTGGTAACTTGCCGGCGCAGACCGCGCGGTCGCAGCCAGCAGTCTTTTGGCGGATCCAAGGGGGGTCGTGATCCAACGGAGGGCGACGTTACCGTGCCGAACTATGGCATCTCTTTGGACGTTACCATGTACATTTCTCTGTATCCTCCTTCAAGCGAATATAGATGTGGTATTTACCCATGAAAGTAGATCATTTTCCGAACGGCTTTCCCCCATGGGTTTTCCACATCTGTGTCAGATTACCTTAGGGTACTACTTTGTTGTATCAATGTGAATCATGGTGTCTATCTGCATCACCTCCTAGGGGATTAGCATGTTTAATGATCATTGGGGTTCACTCACCCTATTTGTGATGCAACCACCAACCAGTATTTCACATTGTTTTTGTTTCATATATATATATTCTATTCTTTTCATTTCATATGGAGCCCCATATGTTTAGTATCGTTTAGCAGCCATTCAACGCATGTGTGTTCTCTTTAATGGACATGTTTGTTTTTTTGTTTGAAGTCGTTGCTGCGTAGATCCACATTTTGTTGCTCAAATCACTTGTTGTTTGCAGTTGTATTGGTCAACATATAAAATGTTCCTTGGCTAAATTATCATATTTCTCGGTTTTTGATTGTGCAAATCACATATAATTTCGTAACATTTGGATTGGTCCAATGATGATCTTGAATCTTCATGGGCTAAATTCTCATGTATGTTGTTTTTTTACTGTGCAGTCATGGAGTGATTCGGCGCAAACCGACCCTCAAAGTTCATGGCTCTCTGCCCACTCCATCAGGTGGTCATGGACATCTGTACCTGAGCCCACTTCGATTCGAGATTCCGGAATGCCTCAGGGTTGTATCACTGGATTGGTTGAAGGGAAAATCATCACCGGAAACCATTAGGGTTTTCCCCATGAAATTGGTTGTGGGTCAAAACTCTGATACCCGGATGGTGCCCGGATGGTCATAGCTGTTTTTTTTTCTGGATGGTACCATTCCCCCAGTCATTGCGTAAATACATCCCCATAGATACCCAGGAAAAAAATGACGAACATGGAGATTTAACGGACAATATGATATGACGTGGGTAGTGGAGCCATAGAAATATCAAGTTCAAGGCGGTGCCCTTGTAGGATGCCGTCCATGTATACATCTAGCTAGGTCCATGTGTTATCTATGTGTTTAGTATGTCAACTGCGCATATTGTAGATACTCATCATGTAGATATCTGGACATGTATAGAACAGGTATACGGCTATAGGTTTTTCGTACATCTCTCCATAAATAAAACAAACCACCAATCTTTACACATACGCTCCAATGGCTTTACGTGTCACACCCGTTCCCCATGTTTCAATTCGTGGCGCTGAAATCAGTCAAATGTCCAACGTCGTTATAGTCAATGGGTTTATAATGATGAATTTATTGAATATGGTGACATGGTTTTGTGCTGGTTTATTATTTTTATTTAAAAAACAACACACTTTTTTCTGTCGTCTGTGGTGGTTCAACGACATGCCCAGGATGTCTCAGAGTTTTGTAGAAACTGGCGGCCATAGGCCATATGGAGCCAAGGCGCCAATGGCTACCCTCTGCTAAACGTTTACATAGCGAACTGGCAAATCACCATCTTTGGTAAGTCAACCATCAATGGTCCATTTTCAATAGTTATGATTGGCTAAATCATATTGTGCTGGCTAAATCACTATGTTGGCAATGATTGTTCATGAACTCATGAACTGTACTATTTAGTCACTATATTCCATTCATATCCATATAGAAGTGCTTATATTAATTGCATTACAGCAATATATCCCCATCTACATACTCGGTACATCCCAAATCCCAAACTCCACAGATTAGGAGTTCCATTTCCATCGATTATGATAATCCCCAATGTATTGGAACGAACATTCAGAAAAAATAAATAAATCATGATTCTACCACATCCAGCACCAGTTCCTCAACTCCACTGATGACCCTTTAAAAATACCCCTACATATCCCATCTCATTGTACTAGTTGGCTGAAAACGGTTTCCCAATCCTATGAGTTATGGTTGATTCACAATCCCAATCGCCTTGGGATTGTATAACTCCCAACAAATTAACCAATGAACCAGCCTATGTTTAATTGCCAATTCCGATTAATTTGTGGTAAAATCCAATTCGTTCCCATTTAATCACCATGTTTTGTTGATTAAATTTCATTAAAACCAATTTCTAACATGGATTAAAATGGTTGATTTGGGCCAATCCTATTCTATTCCCATTAACTAGTGGTAAATCCCATTTAATCACTAAATTCCCATTCAATCCCAATAAATCCCATGTGTTCCCATGAATAGCTCAGATCTACCAGGATATCGGCTATATTTTAATCCCGTTCAATCCATTAAATTCTATTAAATCCCATGAATTTCGCTATCCCATTTAATGTCCATCGGATCTCATACCCACTCATGTCCCATTAAATTGTCATTACATAGCTATGGAAAATGGATGAACATGGTCCATTTATGGACGATTTACCTGTATTTGCCTTTGAACAAAAATGGTGCTTGTCCAATTCGCTATTTTTTTGCCAGAGGGTTAGTTGTTAAATCATTCATATCCACTATTAACCATTAATCATTAATCATTAATCATTAACCATATATATATATAGTATATCATTTGGTTGATGATATATGAACCATTTTTAAACATTTTTAACCATTATTAACCATTATTAACCATTATTAACCATGATATAGCTATGTTAAAAAACCAGAGGTTTCCACTCCCAAAAAGGTCACTGTACCAGGTCCGCCAGGTCACTGGCCAACTCTTCTCGCGCGTTTTCCAGTTCCTCGGCCGTCGCCTGCATGTCCTGAGCGACGACGATGCGACGACGACTTCACGGCGACGCAGCCGGAAAATGCCCCAAAATGCTGGGGAAATAAGTCGAAGTCAGCCGGAAAATTGGTGATATTCTTGATTTATACTGGCTAAGTTGATTTTATAATTAACAGAACTGTTGGGTTTATGGTGCATAATGTTTTTATGTCTTGTTTGTAGGTTTGAAGTGGGTTATAAACCAAGAAACATCATCGGGAGGGCACCAAATTGCATTATACTGGGGGATGCGGCTGGGTTCTACACGGAAACATGATATTTCCCTAGGAAGATAAGCACCATAAACTGGTATTCACCATAGGGGTTTTAGGATCAAACTTGGGGATAGCATTGTCAAAATGGCGGATTCAATCAACATATATGTAATTACATATGGATTGGGTTAAGCGAACAATTATAGACTATAGAGGTTTCCTGATGTCCCTTCAACCAATACTGAAAATGTGGCGTGCAGTTAGGCAGTTAGGGATTGTAGATGGCTAGAGCCAGGGTTATCAAGAGTTTGGATACAATCCGAAAGTGAATCCCAAACTGATCCGATTCACTGATCTAAATGTTCTGAACGGTTACTTCAATTCATGCATGAATTACCCTAATCCGTACCAATGAATAGATATTATGGATATTATGAATCAATGATTATATAGTACCATACTTCAAGTCATGTTTTGTATGAGGAGTTCCCTTTAACTTTCATCCGGGGCATCGTGTCGTGAGGTGCAGGGCATATGTGAATCGTGGCTTCGCCGGCTTCGCCCATGGGTTGTGACCTTCATAACTATATGGATCAAACGCTAAATATGAGATTCAAAGGTGTTTTGTATTGTGGAAGGAAGATCGGATTACATAATCATGATATTTAAGTATGAGAATTCACCATGATATCTAAGTATGATAATTCACCATAATGGTAACCAATCTGGTAACATACGGTAATCCAACAATCATTACCATAAAACCAAGATTCATTCATCATTGCAATTAATGCATGAATTACCATAATCCGTACCAATGAATATCAGATATTATGAATCAATGATTATGCAGTACCATACTATATAATTAGATGATAGTATAAATGAATATCAATTCAGTGTCTTACCATAATCAGTACCAATACCAGAGATGTCCAATGATTAGATATTCAGATATCTGAATGGTGGATATACATAATAATCATCCGACTGGTGCTAAACGTAGAAAATTGGGGAATGAGATTATTGTTAATGGTTATTGTAGATCATTTCCCCATTCCCTATTAAGCATCAGTAGGGTCATTAGATAATGATAATAATTTGGATAACAAGCTACCATTATCATTCCCTATCATTCGCTATCTGTTACCATTGAATATAAGTAGATAACTTATCAATAACTACCAATTATCAATAGATATAATTAGATTACCTATCAATAGCTATCAGTTATCAATAGATATAGTTAGATAACCTATCATTAGCTATCAGTTATCAACCTACATATATATGTATATATACCCTCTGGTAAACTAAGATAACTATTGAACATCACCATGCTATTAATGGGTAAATCAACGAAATATATTGCCATGTTCAATAGCAAACTGTTTATACAGTTATGGCCATTTATCAGTTATAAGTACTAACAAGTCACCCCATCAGTTAGAATGTATCTCATCCCATAGTTAAATCACCAGTTATAACTGGTAGCCATGGCCATAACTGTACATAATATATTATACATAATATGGGTTTGTCTGAAAATAGGGTATACCCCCAAACAAATAGCCATTTAAAAACGGGATAATGATCAGCAAAACCATTGGGTGAAAAGGGGTTTTCGCTATTTTCAGACACCCCCCATCCACGACCTGCTGGACCTGTCCAAGAGATCCAAGATACTCCGTCTTTGTCGGCCGTCTGAATCAACCGCAGCATGGCCTTGGGGCGAAGTTCCACCAGCGAGTTGTGGTCAAAACACCATCAAAACATGGGGATTTCACCAACGAAACTATGGTTTTAACCGTCAAAACATAGGGATTTCACCAGCAAAATTTGAGGATTAGCTGATTGAAGCCGCTGAAACTTCTCGGATCTAAGCAACACATGTGGTGTTCAAGGAAAAATTGCAGGCAACCATTGTTTTGAGCCCTTGAAATACGTTTATGTCCTGCACAAGTTTCTTTTAAACCAACTCTTGAACGTAATTTTGTACAGTATAGATCAGTATATTACATTGTAAATTATATAATCATAGAAGTATAGAGACATTTATAATACATAGTGTCATATATGTTAAATCATATAGTATTACCATATATTGTTCAATAAAATTATGACACTATGGTAATACTATATATTAAAATATGACACTCATGGTAATACTATATATTAATATTTACAATACCATTAATATAACTATATAGTATACACCAGGTTTGATTAATCATATTACCAGTAATCATGCAATATAAAGCCTCCGGTGTCATCAAACCTGGCTGGAGAATCCACCGTTCACATCTCGATGGATTTTGAAATCCTCCAGGCTATTGATGGGACCGAGTCTCGACACGTTTTTTGGGCCCAGGGCTTGGAAAATGTCCTAATGTTTCACATCACCCAAATATTGGGGATATCATCTTCAAGAAATATTTGAAAGTGATGTGAAACAAATCCCCAAAATAGGACATTTACCAAGCACTGCATAAAGTCTCATAGAATTATATAGACACATCATGATAAATCGCAGAATTGATGTATCAGTTGTCGCCCATGAAAATCACTGTTAATCATCATTTCATCATTCATCACCATTAATTAATCAAGTTTGGTGGTTAAGGGGGTTAACCCCTCTATCAACCCATGGGAAAAGGACATCGTGAACCAAGCAACTGCTTCAGTGTGGAACACACCAGACTCCTTGGCGTCAAGTTGGGATTCAGCCGGCAAACATGGTGGTAAAATGCCTGGAACAATGCTCGAACAATGGGGAACAAGGGAGGGACAATGGAGAAAAATGGTGGATTTAAGCAAGAAACATGGTGATTTACAGTTAATTTTGGGTAGTTTGATATAAAACTAACTATATAATCAGCAAAACTGTTTGGCGCCATATTTTGACAAAGTCAACACCCTCCAGAATCCCTTCAGAATCCCTCCAGTAGCTTAACATAGATATGGAACAGCCATTGTTTTTCTGTGTTTCCCTAGAGGCGCCTTGATCTCGAAAAGTGTGGAGATCGTCGTTATGTTCGGAGTTCGGAGGGCCAAATCTGAGAGGCTTGTTCCGGCTGAGCCTTTGGGAATCACAAACTTTGGAGATGTTTGCCACTAGAAAAATCCACTGGAATCCAATAACTGGGAAGCTATCGCAAGCATATCCAAATGATATAATTATATATATATATATAGGGAATCAATCCAATAACTGGTTGGTGGTTGACCTACCCCTCTGAAAAATGATGGAGTGAAAGTCAGTTGGGATGATGAGATTCCCAATAGATGGAAAAAGAAATTACTTTACTTCGTGTGATCCCCACCATGACATTTATACATTTTGTTACTGGCAAATCTTCTGGCATTCTATCTGACATATTTTCTGGCATTCGATCTGGCATATCTTCTGGCATTCTAC
>Ga0126342_10002092_pt1 | contig 30258 bp, 40 predicted proteins | sample Cyp1metagenome_FD_92528 | JGI IMG/M metagenome (GOLD analysis project Ga0126342, IMG submission 92528) | Coral microbial communities from Lord Howe Island, Old Settlement Bay, Australia - Cyphastrea 1 metagenome | ecosystem: Host-associated > Invertebrates > Cnidaria > Coral ...
AGTTCCCGCAACATTTCGGTTGCAGCGTGCACAACTCGTATTTAGGCCATGGATGGTCTCAGGGACGATGGAGCATTGCTGAGCTAAAACGGAGGCTGCAGCGGCTTTGTGTGTGTGTGAAGGTTCACCACGTTGCTTCCAGTTTTTAACATCCCAAGGAAAACACATCTCAATGCCCATGGCCCACTGAGGACACTGCTAGCCGCAGTACGGCTCTACATGCTGCAGCCAAAGCAGGGAACGTGGCATCGACCCGAGCCCTTTTGAAGAGCTCCTTGTCCTTGTGTTGTGACATCTTTGTGGCAAAAAGTGGCAGCTTCGATGCCACCAGAGTGGAGTACTTTTCAGACATTTTTAAAATTGTTACGCAATAATAATGAATAAATGAATAGATACATAAACAAGTAAATAAGTTTTCATAAATAAATGTATCAAGGCAAAAAAGACAAACACACACACACATACGCACACACACACACACTACATATATGTATTATGAAATTCTCATTCCAAGTGGGCTCAACCACTTTCGGTGATCACGGATGGCCGAGGCCTGATATTTCTCACCCGGGTAGCTGTTTATTTCGCTCAGTGACTCAGGTTCCGCGCGAATGGATTGGTTGGACCGCTGGAACCGCACAGCGCTTCACTGGGCCATTTTCCATGGTCGCGTGGACGTGTGCCAAGCCCTGCTGGATGCTGGGGCCAAAACCACTGGGACGCTGGGAGAGCAGGGCGGCCGAATTCGGATGGCTGATGTGCCCTGTGGCAACCTGCCCAACCGTGTGTTGGAACCTCAGTTTGTGCTGTAGCTATAGCTGCTGAAGCTGGTTGTGATTTTGACATATTTTTGAGGGTTGCAGTGATGGTGTGTCGTTTTGGTAGGTTGAGCATTTTCCGTATTTCGTTGGACGGCCCTACCCAACCCTTTTCAGTGCTGAGATCTGCTGACTTTCAATCAGCCAATCCAAACTTAGGTCCAAGTTGGCCAACAGCTTTGTAACACCACTGGCGTTGGCGAAGGAACGCTTTCCCTCCGGGGGTCCAGTGGTGGATTTGTTGGCTTCCCGTCCCAAATCCTGACCTTCCGAAGCTTCGCCGGCTTCGCCGGCTTCGCCCATGCCCATGGTGTCCCATGGGTGTCCCGGCTCGACGATGTGACGATATGTGACGATGTGAACGGAGGCCAAGGTCATCGGATGTCGGTCGTGGTCCAAGGTCCAACTCGAGCAGATCTCGATCTCGGACTGCGATTTGCTGAGGGTTGTGCTGATGGACCTGTGCTGATGGACCTGTGACAACTGTCGTCTCAGAGCAGAGTGTACCTGGAGATTTTGGATCTCATCCGAGTCGCATCCGAGTCTCCGAGTTGAACGTGGTGGAAAAGGATTGCTCAAATGACAGAGCCTCTCACGGGTGCATAGGATTCATTGGCATATATTGGCATATATTGGCATTATCCCTGCCAACGTGACACCCAAACCTCAATAAACCTCAATAGACCTCAGGCCTTCTCCACGGAACGCCCAGTAGAGCGTTTTCGAAGTTCGACCCTGAATCTGCAGCTGTTCTGGCTCCAAGCTGGAGACATCGTGATGTTTAGCCATGGGTTGGGTAAGCCCTCCACTCCTTCGAAGCCTCCTTCGAAGCCTCCTTCGAAGCCATCCTCGAAGACCCCATCCAAGGACAGAATATGACCGCTCCTGTAAAATGCGGAAGATGAGATGAAAGCGCGTCAGACTAGGCAAGAAAGCAACACAAGCAACACAAGCAACACAGAAACACTAAAACACATTATCACTGAGTGAAATGGATTAGTCTCACCTGATCGACTTGAGAAAGCAATGCCAAGGTTCATGCAGTGATAGAGCCGTGACAGGGTGTGTCCATGTATGTCCCATCTCTCTGACCAGGAGACAACAAAACCGCCTGGAACTCAAAATCGCTTCCCAGTCTCACTGGCACACATTTTGTGCTCGGCTTCAGGCAAGCTTTGACACCCGAAGAAGAGGACCCAAATGATGAAACTGATCAGATCATAGATCATATAAGATCCATGGATATCCATGGCATAGTGTAGAAACCTGGGCTAAAGAGAGGGAATCATGTGTCCGGTCCATTCTAGCCCCAAATGTTCGCACGAAATGACAAACGCACATGCTATTTTTCATATTTTCTGATTCATAACTGAAGGTTACGTTTTCACTAACTACTACTATGCTCTGAAGCATCTGTGACCATTTGTGTGACTACATTATATATGTTTTTTTTTTCCCGCTAGAATTTTGAGAAGTTTGTCTTGGAACCCGCCAAAAACATGCAGAAGCTTCAACATCACGAAAACATGAACCCATTTGGGTGTAGTACTTTTTCTTTTTCGTTTTACGTTTTCTCACTTGCGTCCTTGGCGTGCTAAGCAACTTACTATTCACAGACACTTCCCAAATTTCACCCCCAAAACGAAGCAGCCTATTCACTCTTTTCCCTGACCTCATGGAATCCAACCAATACACAATGAAACGCCAAACGTCAGAAAAAGAAAACACTCTGCAGATTATTTTTCCAACCTTCTTTTCTGACTCTGTTCGGGGTTTCTTCAGACTTGGATCAGAAACCTTGTGGATTGAGATTCCCCGACTGTGGATTACTAGCATCGTGATCGACGCAGTCCAAACATCACCTTTGGGATACATAATGGGATTATGAAGTGTTTCCTATATTTTTCCATTTTTTCCCCAATCTTCAATCATTTTGTAATTAATCATGGCCAATCCATTTCACAATCCATGATTAACTACGGGACCATAGTTCATTGCAGGAGCAGCTGCGACTCGATGAGGAACGTCTACGGCAGGAAGCGGTGGAGAGCCTCTGAAAACCTGGCAGCTTCAAATCAAAAAGATGAGCGATGAATCCAAGAATTGAGAGAATTGAGATGCTTGAAGTACTTGTATTGTATATATATAATATATATATATATATATATATATATGTACTGTACATGGTTTCCAGCTTCGAAGTCATGACAGGTTGGAATTTGTGACAGCTGGCTTAACCCTGTAGCCTTTTCTGGTTGAGTCGGTTTAGTCATTGGGTGACCAAGTTCCGGATGCATCAGAATGCAGAATGGTCCTTTCGCATGTTGAAACCGATGGCCCTACGACATCCAAAATGTTCAAAAACGTTTGTAAAACCTGAAGGGGTCTTAGACTTGTGAGTTGCATTGAGGTTGCAGTTGCATTATGTTACGCATTATTTTTGATTTATTTTGTATTGGCTCGATTTATTTTGTATTGGCTCAGCGATGCAACACATCCAGGTCTTAGCCCGGTTGGCCAATGCTGGCTGCATTTGTGCTGGCATCGCAGGACAAAAGAACCGCAGAGAGCGAGAGAGAAAACCAACTCTCAGATACTCTCACGTTTTTGTGAACATTTGGATGGTTTTGGACTGGATCACCCACTGGAGCTTTCTTGGTCTCAACGGACATCGAATTTCATTTCCGAAACTGAGGAGTCGATGGTGCAGTCCACGGCCAAACCTTGGCGCTGGAGGCGGACATGTGTCGCCGCTCCGTGCGTGCACGAAGTGAGGGCACGCAGGGCACGCAGGGCGGGATGTGGATGCCGGGGCCCAGCTTGGTGTTGGCCTTAGTTCCATTCGGTTCCAGGATTTGATCATATGGATATATATGGATCATACGGATATGGAGATCATATGGAAAGCCATGGGCATGACATGGCCAAAAAAAAACGGAAAACGGGGAGGGGTTGAGGCGCAAGCGCGGTGGCACTGCTGTGCAGCTGCTTTGGGTGATGGTCAGCTGCTGGTGGCGTGGAGCCTTGGAGCCCCTTACTGGATCGTACCTGGTCCAAGTCAGCCCAAAAGATTTCTAGGATCGGCAATCCCATTGATGAATCATGAAGATCCCCTTCACAAACCTATGGAATCTATATGAATATCTGAAATTATCTGAATATCTATTGAAACATATTGAAACATCTATTGACCGTTACTAATACCGTTACCATCCACACGATCCATCGACCGAGGTTGGAGGCTTTGACGAGTCTGGATTGCCACTGGACACCACTGAGCCGGACTCTCAGTGGATTCCAAAATGATCCATTCCCCCGGTACTGAGTAGAAAAAAACTGATGAATGATGAATTGAATGATTATGAATGACTCAATGACAATAGAGAGAGAGATTATGAATGATAGTGTTTTTATAGTGTTTGTTATATATTTCTATTTTTAAACTCGTCACAGTATGTCATAGTGATCTTTACCCAGCCATTTTTGATTTTGGGAACGCACCATTTCAGGGTGGTGGACTTTGTGACTGGCTCGGTGGAACCTGGCCCCAAACTGCCTTGCACCCAGGAAAAAAACCACGTGCCAGCAGTGCCATGTTGGATTTTTAGCGAGGGTAAACGGAAGGACCTATCCATCACAACTATCATCAGCTATCCAAAACAAAAATCCATCAATAGGTACTGTAGAATTATACAATACGTCTATGTTTATCTTCTGTACCTCTATGAGTCTATGAGGGATCAGGTTCACCAAAAGGGAATCACAAGGGGCCGCCTTGAGGGGACTTTTTGTCAATGACCAAATCGTTTGCTTCGCAAGAATATGGCTGTCACATGCTGTCACTCGTTTGTTTTCTCCATGTTTTTTATTTTTTGCTTTCCGGTGCATATCATGCTTTTGTGTGGCTGCAACTGTTAAAACATTGATTTCCTGGAGCATTTGGGGATGCGAAGACAACCGGTCAAGACGCTTAGAGGGGTTTTCTTCAGCCACATACAACAACATACAACATATACAACTTCTGTAGCTTATCTTTGCATGTTTCTTCTTCATAAGTCATAAGTACATACAGTAACCCCATGTAACCCCCAAAATTGATCGAAGAGTAAAATCCTATTGAAATAGTGATGAAAAAACTTGGTTCATTGCTGTTCTATCTTTTGTTCATTCCCATCAGCATAGCGACGCTCAGCGCGACAGCGCCCAGGTCCATTCCCAGGGCAGGATCCGCAGCGGTGACCCTGCCGCTTCCCTTGGATGAGGAAAGCGCGGAAAGCGCGGGCATGCCATGGGCGCCATGGCCAAAATAGATCACCAGTAACCCGAAAATGTAACCAATCACAACTTGATCAACTTGAAGCTGGCTGTTTTCACCTGAGATTATGGTGCTGGGTGGCTATGGGGCAGATGCGGGTGCCACCACAGAAGTTTTGGACCTGGAGGCTTGGAGAAAGATGGAGAGAACTATACCATGAACAAATCATCATAATCATCCAAAAAAGAGTGGCGCCATGGAAGCAGTCATGTGTTTTTCCTTGTGGAATCATGCGGCTTTCGATCAGATTCATCTTCTGGATTTCGCACTAAAAAGTGGTTGGCCGGTTGGATTTCGCCGTTTTTCGCTGCGGTCGCAGGCCATGAAGTCGCATCCAGGGCCAACGTTGCTGACGCGAAGAGCTTGCTGTGTGGCTTCTATGCCTCGGACTCAGGTCGGAGTCATTTCGATGGCCGGGAGGTCACCATTGGCTGTACAATGCTGTACATTAACATGGGAAAATCAATGGGAAAATCAATGAACATCATCAATCAATGATATAAATGGATATAAATGGTTGATGCATGTTGATGGCCCCCCACTGAAATGCAGCCTTTTGCTTTTTTTTTTGGATGTATAAGGCATAAGAGTAGCGTATTGTCAGAAGCAGCTGGATCCTGCTGGAAGTGTTGGGGCGCTAAAAGCTCGCTTTTAACCTGAGGTACGGGGAGGATGAAGTCATGGTGGCTGGTGGGTCACAAACCTGGAAACTATGGGCCTGTGATATCTGTGATGATTGTGATGGCAAGAGAAAAGCGCTTGAAAATCTTGAAACATATTGGAATCTTGGAAAATATTGGGATAAAATCTTCCCTTAATATTGGGATGTATGAAAATAAGGGAAGTCCAGACCACCCATGCGATTTCTCGTCGACCAAACTTGAGTCTTGGTTCATGCCTGAGGTTTGATGAGTCGGCCCGGCTGGGTTAGCGACTGCTGCCATGGTATGACGAAAATTCTGATTCCAGTGATTGCTATTTGCCAGGTTTGCAAGCAGCAGCCTTAACTTGGAAAGTTTGGAAACTGGATTTGTTTTGAGTTATATAAATATTATATAGGTTATGGCATAAATGGCTCAACTCTTCATCGTTGAAGATATGGCTTGGCGGTGTTCAATCATCTCCAGCCATCTGATTTTGGTGCAGTCGGGCGTTTTTTTAAGATTTTTGAGGCGTGAGCAGCACTGAATTCATCAACCTCTTCAAACTGAAGCACACAGCGGTGGCAGAGCCTTGTTTCCAGGACCATGCTGTGAGAACAGTGGCAGCTGCTGCAGTTTTTGGAGGGATGTGATGCGATGTGTGTCATCAGATGATATAAGATTTGTGCCATGATAATCCATGATATGCCATGATGCAATGCTGCATGTTTATGGGATGTTTATGCATGTTTCACGTGTGAATTTCATGTGCCGCAGCGCTTTTTGTTATCCCCTTCAGGCGAGCTGCCATGTGCTACTAGCATTTTCAGACGCATAGGTCCGATTTTTTGTGTACTCAGTGTACCATAAAAGAGGCAATGGCGAAGGATGCGAAGGATGAAGCGAAACCAATCAAGGTCATGGCCTACATGAAACTATTGCTGAAGACCATTGTGGTGACCTATCCTTTTGCCCTGGTGGTGTTAGAACTGCCCGACATCGATCCTTTTTCGTTTCAGTCGTGCAATCGCAGAGCTTGCACTTTCATGCAGATTTTTGGCAAAGGTGTGGCCCCACCCAACGAAAATTGTGCCAAAGTGGGTTTGGCCAAGGCGTATCACGTGATTGTGAACGGGAGATTGAGTGGGGCATGTGATGATGAGTTCTTTCTTCATCCAACTTGTCCCTCTTACTCTCAGCAGCAGATGGCCGAGACCTGTGAGAGGATGGAGGTGAAAAACACCATTGTGAATCCGATGCGAGAGTCTTGGTTGAAATACGCATACGCCTGTGCCATAGCAGGTTGGGCATTGTTCAGCGTCCTCCATGACTTTTGCCTCATGCGAGGGATGAAGGAATTTCTGACCTTGCGACTTGGTTTCGCTTCCACATTCTTCCTGCTTTTGGCAGTGATCATCGCATTTTTTTGGAACTTGGGAGTGTTGAAAGTCTTTGCTGCAGAAGTCATTTCTGGCGTCTGTGCTTGTTACTACGTCTTGCCGGAGTTGCAGGCCATCCTGGCCATCCTAACTCCTTGCCTACTGTACTTACAGAGCATCAAGAGATTGCAACAGCTCAACCGATCCATCCTGGTGGGAGATCATTTATTTTTTCAATCCTACGATGTTCCCTTTGCTTTGGCCAAAGAATCTCAAGCCATCGATGTGGGAAGCTTTGTGATTGCCACAGCCCATGGCTTTCATCCAATGGAGATCCAGAAAAACCGGCTTTCTTTGTCGCAGATCCGCTGGTTATGTCTGCTGCAACGGGTCATGATCTTCACCTTCTTGGTGCCCCTGTCGTTCAGCATAGCCATTGCCACTGGACCAGCAGCTGTTCGTCTCCTGCAGTTTGCCAGCACGGAACAGCTGCCACAGCACATGGAGATCATGATGCTGTTGGGACTATGTGCTTTTCCCTGCTTCTTGTTCCTCAATCTGCGGAGTTTATCTCCTTGTGATTTGCAGGGCGGTCTGCACTTGGACCTGGAAACTTGGGAGAGGAAACGTCCATACTCCACGCTGTTTGGACGATTCGCATTTCTCGCCACAGTGGTGGTGGGCTTGGGCTGGGCCACCTGCGTTTTAGGCTATGAACTGCTGGCTGAAGAGGCCCCAATCTCATCATCACATGCTCTGTTGGTGTCTGAAGCAGGGGTGGTATACTTTGTCCTTGGCCTGCAAGTACATGTTTGGGTGGTGGAATTGCGGCCCACCTATCAGGCTGTCTTGATGAAGGCGCGGAAGGCGTACCCTCCCTCCATGTACATCAGCATGGCCCTGAGCCATCCAGAGTACAACTTGGATGCAGAGTGCAGATTGGCAGAGGAATTTCTGCAAGACGATCCGGGCTCAAAATTGAACGATGAGCTCAATTGGCAGATGTGGCAAGGCCGACTGGAGGAACTGCAGGAAACTCCATCCTTCAGCGACTTGGAGTCAAGCTCTTCGACGAGTGATGCAATGTGATCAACGCCAATGCATGTTTCTGGATGTTTTTGTTCTTTTTTATTCAATAAAAATAAATAAAGCACAGGCAGTATAGGAGGCATGCTTTCCTCAAGGGATAACGTGACTGACAGTGGCACCCGCTCTCATAGTGAGAGGAGCCAAAGTCGGTCGTGGACAGGAAAATTAGGTCCAATCCGAAGCTTTCAAAGAAGGCCGGAATTTCAAAAACATCCAAGTCCGCCAAGAAAAATGCTGCCGGTTTTTTTTGACGCGAACACATTCACCCCGTTGCCACGCACATCCGTGTGCTGTGCTTTGCTTCCAACTTGTGATTTGGAGGACAGCTCAGGACCAAAGGGTCCAGAGGACGAGGAGGCCAACCACCATGTTTTATTTCCCCTGTTGAAAAGGCTGCTGGTAATGTGTGTTGGCAAAAAGTGATACACCTCATATATAGAATCGTATAGATTCACATGCATACCACGAGGGGGTTCCTGGATAAAAATGAGTTTGGAAAGTGGAGTCTTTAGAGTCTAGATTTTGATTTGAACTATGCCCGGATTTCATGTCGCCGCTTTCACTTCCCGCTTTTGAATTCAAGTTTACTCTCCAGCGCATGCCTTCGGAGTCGCCTCATCACCATGCTCCACGGAGTCAACGAACACCGTGACTCGGTAAACTTGGTCAAAACCCATTGTGACCACCCAAGAACTGCCAAGAACCCCAATTTTGATTGCTCGTGTTTCGATTGAAACATCGATTGAAACTTAGATCTTCAAGCTGCTTCAAACCTCAATCCTAGGAGCTTGCAGGTTGTGCAGGTTGGGCAGGTTGATGCAGGTTGGCACGTACCTATACTGCCTATACTTAACATATCCTAACATCACACCAACATTGCTTCTGAGGTGAGCGTAGCCCCCGGCGGAATGGAGCGAAGCCGGCGACGTCCGGTCGGGACTTCCCCGATTTGGGGCTGAAAGTTCCACGGGTTTTGCTTCCGAAAAAAGGCCTCGATTTGACGAAGTGGTGTGTCATCGCTTGTGATCAATACACCTCTCAGCCTGAATACTGGAAATCCGTCAAGGACATTGTGAAGGATGCGCCATCCACTTTGAATCTCATCTTTCCGGAAGTCTACCTGGGTGATGAAAAATGGAACCAGGAAGTCATTCAAAAAATCAAGGAAAAGATGTGTGAATATGATCGGGACGGAATTCTGGAAGCCCAAGACCCCGGCTTTGTCTTGCTGGACCGCCAGACACCACATGTTGCCAGCCGCAAGGGAGTCTCGGCTGCCTTTCCGCATCTTTTCCCGCCATGTTTTGTGGCTTCTATCATGAGGACAGCCTTCAAGTCTTTCCCAGTATGCAGCCTGTGGGAACGGCACCGCATCAACGGACCATCAAAGGCCTGATGTGTTTTTCTTTGATATCTCTTTTTTACAGTATTTATAAGACATCTACTTTATTCTACTTTCAAGATTTTCATCTCAATCAGCCAGGCTTAAATTTAACTTAAATCATCAATCCCCCATCTCCATCCATCTCCAAGGATTGCTGGTGGCCCTGGACCTGGAGCTGTACTGTTTCGACCGAAACTCACAGAGTCTGATCCGCCCCACGGAGAAGACGATCCCGGAGCGTCTTCCGCCGCGGATCGCCATCCGAGAGAAGTCCCCGCTGGAGCTGCCGCATATCTTGGTGCGGATGGGATGGAAATGCGGAAGGGATGGAAGGGATGGAAGGGATGGAAACACAATGAAACACAATGAAACACAGTTTTTAACATGTCAAAATATGTAAAAACTGTACCAGACGATGTAAAATGTAAAAACTGTATAAAACTGTCAGGCTGTGTTCTCTCTGTTCGAAGAGTCAACATGAGACATCATGAGACAATGAGTCCAAGAAGATAAATAACATTAATATATGGGACCCCCTGTTGATGTACGCAACGTGTGGCCGCACAGGTGCTGATTGACGACCCATCCAAGACTGTCATTGAGCCGCTGGCGGCGCGTTCCGCGTCATTTCCCAAGCTCTACGACTTTGATTTGATGAAGAGCAGTGGGCATTTGACAGGTTGGCATGTTGCAGAGATCCTCGATCAAACTGTCGACCAAACTGTGGACCAAACTCCTTTTGGATCCTTTTAGTTCTGGTCATTTCTGGCCCCGTGTGGTGAATCAGGATCAGCTGAACCCTCAACTTGGATGCTGAACTTGTTTGCACTTGATTACACGTTACATTGCACATCATTGCACGCAGGCACAAATCAAACATCATCAAACCATGAGATATCATAAGAATTCATAAGAATTCATATCATAACATGGTCGATTCATCGCATTGGTCGATTCTTGGTGAATTCCTGGATGAGGAGCGCTGCCATTGAGGGTGTGGCTGCGGCATTACGCACTCTCGCTTGCCCCGAGACCTTCCGAAGGAGATACGGTGCTCGGGAAGATCAAGAGGTCATCCTTTATCCCGTCGGGACCCCCAGGTTCCAGGCAACATCAAGATCATCAAGTCATTGCATGTCGTCAATGAGTCATTACCATTTAAGATACCACTCGTGGTTTCTGGAATCATTCTTTTCTCCGACAATTTCCTCAGCTTTTGCATCTTTTGCCTTGCCCTGCATGGCTGCCATTTTGGGGATGTTATATATTTTCTATGCGTCATGGCCCTTCTCCTCCCCTCATAATCATATTATTCACATAGGATGAATTAATGTCAATCAGCATCATTATCATCATTATCATCATTTGCCCATCATCACCATCATCACCATCATCACCATCATCACCACCACCGTTCTCGCCTCTATTATTCCGTCTCAGTCTCATCGCAATAGATCCTGACAGGCATCTACAAAAAACGGGTGCTCTGTGCTTCCATTTCATCACCTAGAGCCCACTATCACAATACATACCTTTCGTCCTCCTCCGTTTGCTCCCCAAAATATGCTAGATATATCATGATATATCCGTGTCACACACACACATACATACATACATACATACATACATACATACATACATACATACATACATACATACAGACAGACAGACAGACAGACAGACAGACAGACAGACAGACAGAGACAGACAGACAGACAGACAGACAGACAGACAGACACACATATATATATATATGCCTCGGAATTGTTTTTGACTGCCAGACTGCACACTCTGCTGCTCTCAGGTGGGGGATGGCAACCACTCCCTAGCCACTGCTAAGCAATGCTGGGAGTCCTTAAAGAAACAGGGAGCCGATCCGGCCACCCATCCGGCGCGTTATGCACTCGTGGAGCTGGTGAATATCCATGATCCCGGGATGACGTTCGAACCTATCCACCGGCTGCTTGGTTGCAGATAGATGACTTTAATCGTGTGAAATCCCCATATTTCAAAATATCAACGGGCATTTTTTAATGATCTGGAACCACACAAGAATTACTTGGTCTGTTTTAATCTGTTTTAATCTGTTTTGTTTTTCATCGTTTTCCCATGTTTTTCCACCCGGCCTGGGATGGGGAGGACCAGTGAGGTTGCTGTTCAATGTGGATGTCAAGAAGGCGCTGGATGATTTCGCGTCTGCCATGAAGGAACGTAACTGGAGTGTTGAACTGAGACCGGGTCATCACCTACACAGCTGCACCAATGGCAACAAGGAACCTGGAATTCATGCCATTGAATTCCGGAGCAAGAACTTCAGTGGCATCTTGGCTGTGAAGAGTGACTTGGTCCTGGAGGTTGCGACTTTGACTGCTTGGCTGGACCCTTACCTGGCAGCGCATTCTGAGATCTCTGTGGATTATGTGCATGGTGAGGAGGTCATTGCAGAAAAAACCCAAGAGGATTCGACCTTAGCATTTCTCTTTCCCATCATGAACAAGAATGACCTGGTGAAAACCGTGGTGAGAGAAGGCGTGCTTCCTCGCAAGACCTTCTCTATGGGAGCCGCGGATGAGAAGCGTTTCTACTTCGAGTCTTGCCGCATCGTGCCAGAGTAGATTCAGCAGATTCCGATTTGGGGTCCATGGGATTCATCAAATCCATGGGTGCCAAGGTGGTAACATGCGGCAATTTCAGTCGGAGAGCTGAGAAACTCAGCTGAAGTCGCTCTATGGCTGACCACAGGGCCCCAAACCACTTGGCCCTGGTTGTTTTAATGGCTGATTCCATTTGAGATTTGAGCCTGTCAGCCGATATCCCGAATATCCTGGATGGCATGTTTCGATACAGCTGAGACATTTGGTCTCCTTGTGTGGCCTGAAGGTTGGCTCATCATAGTGTACAACAAAAACCGATAGGGTGAAAATGGCTTGGTTCTTAGTTCATATATGATATATATGTTCATATCAAAAACACCACACACACATAAAAACACCAATCAACAACCACTTGGTACTTTTGGATGACACCACCTGACTGCCCACAGAGACATTGTCATCTCACCCATGTACAGGATTCCCTCTGGGTACTAATGGTACTAGCGTTATTGAACACGTTCTTCCACATGTTTGGTTGGGTTTGGGTCCCTTGATTTTGTTTCCAGTTTATCAGTTTATCAACAGCGATTTTGCCACGTGGAGAGATTGGAGGATTGGACTTTGGCAGATGGCCAGTGACAGTGGGATCAAAGCTCAACCACCAAGGGATGCGGTCAACCCTCATGGCACCCCATCCCTATCGCTTCAGTTGGACCATGTTGGACCATGTTGGACCGTTCCAACAGCCGCGAACAGACAGTGACAGCAGTGACAGTGTCGAAAAGAGACACCGATCCCACGGGGTGATCCTGGTGACCTCAGAGATAGACCTAGGATGATCTCACGGGGAATCAGGGGATGGGAGGAATTACGGTTTCTTTGGGATCTATCAGATTTTATCACTCTTGTTCAACTTGTTCCTCCGGGTGGTATATGTATAGTATATCTCGGAATAGTATGGAATAGTACAAAAAGCTATGAACAGCCATGGATTGGGATGAGCCGCGGTGAGTCTACAGTCAGATTTACTCCGCTTGTGGACATTGAAAAAGACGCTTCTGATTTCGGAGGTTCCTCTCCATCCAGCGGATTTGGGGCCGTTGACCCAGGGGCAGTGCATCACCATGAATCACCATGCAGATGTTGGAAGATTTTAATGGGGTCAACCAGGTGGTTGAGGTGGTCCCAAGGAAACAAAAGGCACCTGAGTTGAAGGGTCAAGCTGAGCCTGTGAGAATGTTGATCAGGCTGCCTGACAATCTCTTATGACTGTTGTGTATTCTTATGTATTCTTATGTGTTCTTATGTTAGTATGCCCGACCTGTTCCAAACATGGATTCCTAGATGTTCCTAGTCGCACACGCCACTTCCATCTACAAGACGTCCGTGGTTCAATGCAAAATGTCCGACATAGCCGAGCAATTTTCAATACCATAGCAGGCGCCAATCCAGTCGCAGCAGATGGTGCGCAGAAAATCGAAAATCATCCAAAATCAGCTCCAGCGCAAGTCTGGCCGTCTGGCCCACAGCCACTGACTTTATCCTCCAATAAAGGCGACGAACTCAACGGCAAGATAAGCCATCCAGACTGGGTCAAGAATTCTTGTGCATTGGCTCCCTCTCCCAAACGAAAATGGAAGGATGAAGATTCTAAGGTGTTTTAACCTGTTCCCCCACACTCAAACAACACATCCAAACAATATGATATACTTAATTATCACCAGAGGATGAATGAAAACACTAGCTATACGCAGTGATTTTGACTTTAAGTTTTCAGGATTTAGGGTTTTAATTTAGGGTTTAGGGTTTTAAGTTTCAGGGTTTTAGGTTTTAGGGTTTTGGTGTTTGTTGTTTTGGAAAGTAAACAACTTAAACCCTGCACAGGGATTTGAGCATGTCAAAAGATATGCGGGATTGGCCGCGGGCAAACCTAGGGGCTGCAGCGAAATGCAGCGAACCTGTTCTGAGCACCATTGAGAACCCAAGGCGTGCCTTCGCCGTGCCTGGCCCCGAGATGCTGGAGAGGCCGCGGCAAACTTTGAGTCCTTCAGCAGTGCCGTCGTCCCCGGTGGCTTCCCGGTGGCCTCCCGGTGGCCTCCTGGCATCCAGGCGGGCAGCTTGCACGGCGGTGGAGATGCCGAAGCCGGAGCAGGAGAAGCGTGGCCGCAGCAAAGTGTGGATCATTGGCGGCACCAACGAGCGCGGCCGGAAGCCAAGGAGATTACCGATGTTTGGCTCCCGGGACACAACTTGAGGGATAGGGTGATAGTGGACCGATATATTGATGTTCTTAATGTTCTTGTTGTAGCAACTATATCATTGATCCTTGAGGATATCCATTCGAATCACTGGTCATTCGGTCCTTCTCGGAAGCCACTCTTTTTTGGCATCCTGCCCTGATGCAGATCGTCCGCTCCGAGGCCAGAGACTTGCGACCAGTGAATGGATTGAGGTGATTTTGCCTGCGCCTGAGTTGGTACGGTTGCATGGTTTGATGTTGGTTGGGTGTGCTTTTTGCTGATGCACCTTTCCTTTCAAGCTGTGGATGGAATCTGGCGAAAGCACCAGGCCCGACCATTTTGAGGACGGCTTTGGGTCTGTTGGGAAGGGTTCCAAAAGATAATTGATTGTGAGGGAAATTTAGCCGTTTTGCCTCTGTTGATCCATTTTTTAAGCATATCCAATTGAACATCTCTTTGGTTTCCAGGGCAAGCCGTAGCATTCATCGCAGTCGATAAAGAATCAGATCGAGCTGCAGGAGGATGGCCCAAGTCTCCAACGAAGGCTCAGCAGACGCAGCAGCCGACCCGAAGCAGTAGCAGCAGCAGCAGCAGCCGCCGCAGCAGCTGAAGCCCCGGAAACTGAGAACGCCGACGAGAACAGTGTGGAAAGCGCCAGTGCAGCCGATGCCTTGGACGCCTTGGGCGCCTTGGAGGCCTTGGAGGCTGTAGCCCAAGCCGAGGCGGATGGCGCCGAGGCCACGGCTGCGCCGGCGGATCCCGAGGATCCCGAGGATCCCGAGGCAACGGCAGAGGCGGCAGCGGCAGAGCCGGAAGCAGAGGACGAAGCTACAGAAGGCGCAGACGGATCAGTTGGATTTGGTGATTTTGGATGGGAATTTGGATCATTTGGAAGTCATTTGGAAGTCATTTTGGATCATTTTGGATCATTTTGGATCATTTTGGATCATTTGGCCAAGTTGGAAGTTTGTCTTGGTGCACCGGAGTCCAATCATAATATCCCCCCCTCTGGGCATGTTGGCCATAAAATATTGGGAGAAATGTTGCTCGCGATCACCTTCAATCTGTTCTATGGATATCTAATGTCCGCGAAGCTTTTGCCATCCCACTCCAAGACGTGATGTCACATGATGTCACTGAGTCCTACTGTGGTGCCTTCCCACAGCAATGACAGGAGAAGCTCCAGAGCCCGCAAAGGAGGAGGCCGGTGATCCCGCCGTTTTCCTAAGTCAGAACACTATTTTTGGAGTAATAGATTTACCCAAAATGTGATCATTACATATCATTCATGTATATCAAGTCAACAGAACGCAAGAAAACGCATCCGATTCCATCACTTCCCCTTCAATTTATTTAGCAAGAGGCTGGCATCTGTGAACAAGCTCAGTGGGACATTGGTCAGCATTACAGAACAGTCCAGCGTTTGATTCAGCCCAAATAGGGCGTCCATTGCCTCGGTGTCGACATGGGAATCAGCGAACACTGAATACATAGCTGCTGGAGGAGATCGAACAAGACGAGCTGCAGGCCCCACTTGACGAGGTGCCCAGGAGACCTTGGGACAGCTGCTGTCCTCCTTGGACCAATCTGGACCTGTGAGAATCACTAGGCAACGGCCAAAAGGAAAACTCCCAACAAACAGGAACTGAGGGCCAAGTTGAGGCTTGAGGCCCATCCATTTTCCGTCCATTTTCCATCCATTTCCCCATGATTTCCCCTAGGAAAATCATAGAAATTCCATGAAACCGGACCTTTTCCATGACACGACAGGCGGGCCCGAGCCACGTGAGACCTGGCGACACGCGCGACACGCGCGACACGCGGCACTTTGCGCCCGGGCCATCGATGCTGCTGCCCCGCTCGGGGCTGGCAGCTGTGAGGTGCAGCGCTTGGCCGCGATCATGCGATCATTTGATTATGGCAATGATGGAATGATACATCCAATAAATATCAATAAATAATAAAGATGATGTAATATGATGTAATGTATCATATTGCAATATATTGCGATTATATATCCATATGGCAATCTTATTTATATCCATCAATTATGGTAAGATGAATGATACATATGGGTATATTATATTCCATTAATATCAATATATGATGGGTATATTCCATTAATCTCAGTATATGATATAAGATGGTGGATGATGGCTTGGTTTAGTTTTTATTCTTTTTTTTTTTAAAATGTATATCACAATTATCAAACACATTGCCGCCACACACACACATATATAATAATAATGATAATAATAATAATTATTATATATATATAATAATAATCATAATAATAATAATCATATTAATGATAATAATAATAACAACAACAATAATAATCATAATCATGATAATAATCATAATAACAATAATAATAATGTACATGCTGAACATGTTGGGGAGATGTATATGAAGATGTTGGGAAATTTGGGAAGACATGTGGAAACTTGTCGAAACACGACTGTGCCATTATGTCGCTTGGGGGGGACAGATCCTCGGCCTGAGGTTGAGCGAGGTCGTGGTGCTTATTGCTGGAGGTGTTGGCCCAGAAGGTGAACATCTAGACTCCACAGAGGCGATTTGTGTCCATGTCTGGGAGAGATGGTGGCATGTATATATATATACATATATATATATTAATATATAGCATCATGTAGCAAAACTTTGGGGAAGTTCCATCGGAAAATACCAAACAAAACCTGTCTGTGCATCAATTTAGCAGTCAATTTTTCCATGAATCCGCAGCAAATCTCACCTTTCCCTTGCCAGTTCTTCGACTTTGAAGACCGGAAAGAAACCATGCAGCAGGGCCCATGCCTCTCCTGGGGATGTGATGGTCCGGTAGCCCAGATTACCCAGATTGTGGCACGACAAACAATATCGAGCCATGACAATAAAAACGGATGAAAACTGGATATATTTGGATATGGTAGTCATGTAATAGTCATTTGTCTTCTATATATATCTATATAATTAGAATATATATATATATATATATGTTTGATGATGTTTGATGAATGAGAGTAGCGAAAAGCCGACATGTCTGCCATATGTCCAGCCTTTGGACCACATCCTTTGTTTTACCGGGATTCTACCTTTGTTTTACCCTAGAAATCCGCGAGATCCCGAGAAATCAGGTATTTTGTCTCCATGTGCCATCAGTTTCTGCCATCCATTTTTCCTCGCCAGGTCCTTCTGGCTTCAGCTACTGCGCAGCCGGCCGTGCGGTGGTGGAGTTCTGACACCGTTTCGATCGTTTCACAGCGCTGGCGAAACGCTGGCCGCAGCCCAAAGGCAGGCTGCACCACAGCAACCGAACAGAAAATGATCGGGTCGCCGTCAATAGCTCATCAATCAGCATTCAGTGATCAAAAATCAGGTGGATTGGATATGGTTGGTATATGGTTGGTATGGTTGGATTGTGAGCTTTGAGATTTGAACTTGAGAATTTATGAGAATTTGAGAATGGAATTATTGCATACTTATTGCATCATTCCTCCGATTTTATGGAAGGAACCCGGTAACCCCGCAGCTTCGGCCTACAGCAATTGGCCGTGGACGAGTCTTCGTCCAGAAAAAGCTCCGGCCCGTTTTTCGCAGCGGGCCAATGTCGCGAACTCAGCTGAAACTGGGTTCAATTGAAAGCTGGGACGTGCTGGGACGGATGGAAATCACCGAACGCTTGGATAACTGGGTGGGAAATGGCTGTAACATGCTGGAGGAAGTTGCTCCAGTGGCAGAATCTGGCAGATTTGTCTCAGGTTGAGGAGCCTCATTTTGAGACAAGCAAAGCCTGGGAGCATTCCATGGTACAAGAAGTTCAACTGGTACAGTTTCGCGCTTTATCGCTATAAGGCTGGTTGGTTTATCGTCGTAGTCAATGGTAGTCACTATGGCTGGGTGCACTAAAACACCCAGCCATCGTTTGGTGGTTTCTGAGCAGATTTATCTGATTTGCAGGTCTATGACGTCATTTGGAGAATCTCAGCCACAGCGACTATAGGCAAGATTCAATGGGCTTGAGCTGAAAGTCGAGCCCATCGATGTTTTTCATGCAACAATAACCGCACCCTGGATGTGAAATTTATATTGAATGATGGTAGTGATGGCAAGGTACACTTGAACAAGTCATAAGGAGTGTCAATGTGTCGTCAATGTTTTGTCAACATTTCCAGTGGCTGTGGCAGATGCGGCAGGTGCTTGTATCTACCTCAGTGTGGTGGTGGTTCAAACCTGGAATGCCTCCGTCCATCGCACCTGGCAGCACTACGCGCGAAAGGAAAGAGAGCGCGCGGAGCTGATGGATTTCATTCGCCAGGTGGGGAGCGGTGATCATGGATCAACCATGGATCAACCATGGATCAAAGATGGATCAAAGTGATGAACAAAAAACTTCAAACATGTTGATGTCCTATGTTGATATCGTATACGGACGAACATTATGATGAATCATATTGGGGAATATGCTTATGTTTTTTCTCGGCAAGTTATTTGCCCGTGATTGCTGCATCTCCATGATTGGTTGGACACATTGTGTTGCATTTCCTTTACTGTTGGTTCTATCATATCCTATCATCATTCCTATCACTTTGGTTGACCAACATTACATGACATAAACCCTGGGTCATGTTAGGTTTCAGGTTTTATGTGTGAGGATGGTTGTGGAGATTTTTTTAATAATTAGATCGGATCTAGATCGGACCCTCTTATTTGTTGGTGAATCTCCCCCACAAAAAGCAGAGCCAGGCCCGCGAAAAGGGCACGCTACCTCCCAGCAAGGTGCAGATTTGGGACCTGCTAGTAAAGCACAAAGCCTTCATTTCTGGGGAAAAATTCACAGCTTCATGGGGCGCAATTTTGCTCATTTGGTGTTGAAGCAACCTTCGTTTACCTTGAAATCATCAATGACATCGCAAAGACATCACAAATTCACGTTGAGTTGATGCATATCCGATATATCCGGTGAAGGTCACAGGCTTCGAGTGAGCCAAAGTGGTGGCACACTTTGACGCCATTTCCTTATCCCTTTGGGATGCGAAAATGACCCGTAGAAGAGAGCCTGGGAGCAAGAAAAGATCGACAGGATGTCTCCCTGAAGATACTTGAAGCAGAATTATATAAGAAAAACGATGGAAAACGCAAGTGGCGTCAAAGAAAACTGTGATTGAGTGGAATCTTTCTATGTATTGTTATGTGCGATGGATAGGGTTTGGCCGTTTGGCCGTTGCGGAAAGATGCAGCAAAGCGATCCTTGCTCCTCTGCCCGTGGGGCTTGCAGATAGTTTCACCAGACGTGCAGCTCTGAGGGCAAAGGTCGGCAAAGGTTGGCAATGGCTGCTGTGATAGCAATAGGCAATAGCAAGCACATATTTGACAAAAGAATATAACATACAAAACATACCCGCATTCTTTAATGCATAATGCATATTTTTTGCACGATCGCCGGTTGTCGGAATAATCACAGTGACTTTGGATTCTTTTAATTATGTTTTTGTCCGGAGACACGCTGAGACACCTGGGGGCCACCTTTTTTGGCTCAAGCTCTGCCCAGCTGAGTTCGCCCTTAGCTTTGCGGGCGACCAGCCGGGTGAACATGAACAGTCCAAGCTTCCAACCCATGGACTAAAAAGGCTTCGAAATGCAACACATCTCAAGAATTCCAGATCATTCCAGACTCAAAAAAAAGCAGAGGCCTCGACTTCCTACCAGGGACCCAGGCCAAGTATCCACAACATGGCATAACATGGCCTAACATGGCACAACCAACAGGTAGCCCAACAGGTCGCCTGGCCATGACGTCTACTTAGACGGCGGAAGCGGCGCGCCATGACGCCATGGCGGAAGAGGAGGTCGCACGCATCAGTGTGGCGGTGCGGTGCCGCCCGCTGTCGGAACATGACGCTGGGAGTGCAGGGATGGGAAGGGATGGGAAGGGATGGGAAGGAGGGTTGAAGTCATGGTGGGTCGTTGGATTTCTTTTTGAGACTGAAAAACACCAAGAAACAGCGATTCCATGGTATATTGGTAAATGATGTGGAACATCAGAAAATTCATGGGATGGCAAGTGATGATTCGTGGCAAGTACAGCCAGAAATATGTCATAATATGTCTGAGCCCCTTGCTACGCTATGCTACGCTATGCTACGCTATGCTACGCTATGCTGCACACCGCACTCAGGAGAGAAGCAACATGGTGCAGAGCATTTGCAGGGTTATGGATGGACGATTGGTGATTCTTCTGGATCCAGGTGCCATGACATGCGATGACAAACTGAACCGATGGGTTTTTTGATGTTTTTTGAGCCCCAGATTGTGCTGTCATGCTGTTTGACTCCTTAGATCTCGATACCGGGTAACCGTTAGTAACCGTTAGTAATTATGTGGGTTCTTCACCGCGTCACCATGCTGCCAAGTTTCAGCACCAGGAGCATCTGCAGCCCATGACTACCTCCGGCAAGACAAGTCCAAAGAGAAACGCTTTGCATTTGATCAGGCCTTTGGTCCCGATGCGGACACCAAGACCCTGTTCACAGCCACAGCCGAACCGCTGATTAAATCGGCGCTTTGGTGGCACCATATCATGGTGAAATATGGCAAAACATGAACTGGTGATTCGACTGTAGTAACCAGTAGTAACTCTATATATATATACATGTAACGTCATGTAGCTATAGTATAGTCAGTCACTATAGTCTATACTCATTCAACCAGCTATCCATGAATATTCATCTGGGTTTCCGGGCAGCTGGTTGAAACTTACTGTAGTTGAAACCTAGTTGAAACCGAGGTGCTTCAAGGCTACAATGCTACTGTGTTCGCCTATGGTTCCACTGGTGCCGGCAAGACCTTCACTATGATTGGGACCCCTGTGGAGCCTGGGATCATGTTTCGCTCAGTGGAGGAGATTTTCAAAGGGGTGGCCACGGTGGTGGATGAAGGGACCGAAAGTTTCTCCATCTCATGTTCTTTTGTGGAGGTCTACAATGAAAATTTCCGTGATTTGGCTGGGAACAGCGATCGTGAAGGCATCTTGGACCTGAGGGAAGATCCCGTTTCTGGCAGTTATGTGGCAGGAATTCGGGAGATCCAAACTGAATCGGTTCAAGAAGTCATGGACCTGCTCCAACATGGCAACCAACGTCGTACCACCGAGCCCACAGCTATGAATGTCACTTCCAGTCGTTCACATGCCGTGTTGCAGGTGCGTGTGGAGCGGAAGGGAAATCCTTCCAATCCTTCTGGCAGTTTGTTGGGTAAGTTGTCCATGATCGACCTGGCGGGCTCGGAACGGGCGGCTGAGACCAAGAACCAAGGCGTCCGCCTGTTGGAAGGTGCCAACATCAACCGATCCCTGTTGGCCCTGGGCAACTGCATCAATGCCTTGGCCTCGGGGTCGCATTTCGTGCCGTACCGGGACTCCAAACTCACCCGGTTGCTGAAAGATTCCTTGGGAGGCAACTGCAAAACGGTGATGATTGCAACAACATCACCCAGTCATTTGAGCTACGAAGATACCTTGAATACGCTGAAATATGCCAACCGTGCCAAGAACATCCGGGTTCGCGCCAAACAAAATTTGGTAACTCCCGACGAGCACGTCAGCCAGTACGAGCACGCCATCGCTGATCTGAGAAACGAAGTGGCGATTCTCAAAGCCAAATTGGCACAGCGATCAGCCGCGCCGTCAGATGTCATTGAAGGAGAGTGGCTCAGTGAAGCTGAGTAAGGTCCATTTGTATTGGTTAATATTGGTTGGTTATAGTTTGGCTAGCGGCTAGACGAAATGGGTACAGCGCAGTGATGATGTGTAAGATATTGATCAGAAATGTTTCTGACCCAGCTCCTAGCATTGTGCTTGTGTATGACTTAAACTTGAACAGTGTTTGGGTGCGTTCTGATGTGCACCCAGTGTCTTTGCACTTCGACATACTTCGACGCCGCAGGAGCGGATGAGAATGTACTCAAGGAAGCCAGTGAAAACTGGAAACTGGAAGTCATCAAAAATTTGGAGAGCCGCACTTCAATGCAACGTGACCCGATCTGCAGTTGGAAGGGATGTTGTCTCAACTTCTCATTATATTTTCAATATATTTTCAATATATATATACGTATATTATATATTTCCATATATTTCCTATGATTTCTATACATTTTATACCCGATTTATACCCACTGGCCCACTCCAAGATCTCCAAGTGGCCAGCAGACCAAGAGACCACTGCCTGGCCACATCTCGAGGATCTTTGATCGATGTGGAGCGGGGCTTGGTCCAGTGGAGAGTGGAATTGGATCAGGCCAAGGCGGGACCATTCTGTGACATGATGTCACCTCTGACATTTTTCAGGATATTGAAGGGTTTAAAGGTCCATTTCAAGTCAAAGTGAATATGTTTCAATTCAAATCACATTGTAATATTCAACTATCGAGTTCAAGGATGTTATATCTGTTAATGATGTTATTTCTGGATCATCTGGATCCATTTCTCAATTTGTGTCCTGGATAGTCGACACAAAATCGCACAGAGCCATCCTGCAGGAGATGATCGTTCACGAGGAACGTGGAGGAAGCTCCCCGTCCAGTCGTCGCCTCTGGGCACCGTTTAAGGGCACAACGCTTTAAGGGGTCGAGAAGGACGGGGACCCGATGGAAAATGACTTCGGGCCCGAAACTCCATCCATTTCCATCCGTTTCCATCCATTTCCATCCATTTCTCCAATGTACCACAATGGTATCATATATCAGAATGGTATCAATCAGAATGGTTTAACAGCATGTTTCTGGGGATTTTCGACTTGCCCAGGTTGTTTTCCACAGTTGTTGCACCTAGGATCCGATGCTCGGTCACTGGAAGATTGGAAGGATGCCATTGCCCAGATCGAGGAGAACATCAAGGAGCTGTTTGGTGATGTCGGGGTTGAGCCATGTGGCCAGGATTGGCCAGGGGTACGTTTCAGGAAACATCACAACATCCAACACAGGGAATTTTTGATGGATTTTGATGGTTTTGATGCCAGTTTTACATGTTGATTGAAGGAAAAACATGGAAACACATGGTTGACAGTTTGTGGATGTTTGTGGTAAATCTTGATGCCTAAGGGCCAGGGGGCCATGTACCACTGGGTCCCGGTTGTGCACTGGGTCCCGGTTGTGCGCTTTCCGGCCATGTGGCCATGGCCAAGCTGCAGGAAAACATCGAGACCCGCAGGTCTTTAGCGGAACGCTTGCAGCAAAACAAGACTGCAGGCAGCCTTTTTTTTTAATGAAGTCAGAGATGAGTCCCAAGTTCAGCATGCAGATGTTGGAATGCAGTTGGGATGTTACATTGCTTTTTTTTTTGTTGTTGTTGTGGTGTGTGTGTGTGTCGTTGGTTTCATTTCCCAACTCTCATCCGCACCTTCATACTGTAGTGTCATGATGTTAGATCTGTTAGATGGGCTCAGCATTTGCAGATCCCAATCCCATCCAATCCCAATAGGCAAAGAGCTGCAAAAGCAGCTCTCCCAACGAGTTCTGAATGAAGACCTGCGAGCTTTCCTTGAACTGATCCAAAGGGTTCAGGCCATCAAATCCGGGGGTTATCCTGGGTTATCCTAACATGGGAGTTATCAAATTTATCAGATGTGGCATGATGTGGCCATCAAATCATGGAGAGAATGATTGATTATTATTATGTATTTATGATTATTTATGATTATTTTATCTATAGTTGATCAGTGTTTCGAAATTGGATTCAAGTAATCGCTGTGACTCGATTTCCAGACTTCTCCGGGAATCTTCGACATTTCAAAAAGCGCAAGAGTGTTGAACAAGTCTCTGATGTTTCTCCGTGTTTCTTCAGTTCATTGCCATTTCATCAGGTTTTTCCACAGTTTCTCAGGTTTTTTCATGTTTTTTTCCTCATTTTTTCCCATACTTTCGCGAGGTCCTGGAAGTGGAGCGCCTAGAGCTGGATCACTTCTGGGAGATTCATCGGCACCAGCTGGAGCAGAGGGATCAGGTCAGCGTTTCAAGGGTGGGAAAAATGGTGGGAAAATCGGTAGGGAACTAGGGAAAATCAAGGAAAACCAATTGGATCATGGGGATTGAGACATATTTTTTTGTAGGACACCCTCCCAAGAAAATTATGGAAAATTGGATAAAATTGGTAGGAAACCACGATCTTTGAGGGTAAACATCATGTAGAAACCCAATGGTGTTCTATAATCTTGCTTCTTTGTTGTTTTTTTTGGGTGGGTGAGGGGGAACTTGTGATTGATGATGGATCATTTTTCGATTTATGATTGGTGATTGGATGTTGAATGTTGGCAAATCTTAGTTGTGACGATGTTCGGGTTGTCGTCGTAACGAGTTCCAGATTTCCAGTCTTCACGTGGCTACTCGGTGGCAATCGCTTGCGCCAGGAGATTGCGATGCTTCGTGAGCAACTGCGCTTGCGAAACCAGCACATCCAGCAGCAACGGCAGGAGTTGTCCGACGAGAAAGTCCCCGGCGACTTGGCAAATTGGAAGGGACCATAGCGACTTGCCGGATAGCTGCCCACAATTTTAATACACCTCAAAAGGCCTCTAGGTGGCATTTTACTTTGATGTTTACTTTGATGTTTACAGCTGCTAAGGACATGTCTTTCTGCTGGGAAGTACCTTGGCAGAGTCTTCGCCCGTGCAACAGCGCGGCCCCTTGCGGGTAATGCAAGCTTGGGCGCCAGCGCAACTCGGCTATGGCTCCGCATCCAAAGTGATGAGCCAGAATTTTCAATTAAAGTTGGGATATCAGATTTTTCATCTCATTTTTATATCATTTTGATATCACACACACACACATATATTATATATATATATTATATTATATTTATATATTATATTATATTATATATAAATATCACTTTACTATCATCATCATCATCTACAATCATAGTAATCATAGGATATCATAGGATGTCATTTTAGGTTCATATTATTTTGATCATGTAAGGACAGAAGGTATCAGGAGGTTCTTTACTGAGGCGCGAGGACGATGAGGACCGGGTCACCGCAACGTTCTCCGAAGAGGCGGAGGACTTCCTTCAGGACAAGATCAACTGGAGGGCCTTAGAGGTGCATTTTTGTGGGGCCCTGGTGAAAATCTCTGGGAAAAATGATGGAAAATTATGATATGGAATGCACGAAAGGATTTTTTCAAGATATCTAAAGATAACTGGTTGCTGAAGTAAGAATGAAACAGCAATGCCTTAAACATATCAAACATCATTTAAACACTAAGGTTTTGTGCTGTTTGTTCACCTCCAGTTACAGCAGCAGGTGCCCATGGCGTCGCAGATCAAGGGCCTGGCGCAGCTTCAGCAGAATGCCGGCACCTCCCGGTTGATTGCAGCCAAGGCTTGGGGCTGAGGTCGTCCTGGGAAGTTGATAGCCTTTAATAGACTCCGACTCCAACGACTCCAAGGACTCCAACTCATTTGGCTTCAACGACTCCATGTTTCGGATGATTTTGACCATCAATTTGTCCCAAATTGGATGATTTCGGATGATTTTCCCCATCTTTCCCCATCCTTTGTGGACGATTTTCATGGGAAACATGGGAAAAATGGTGGTTTTCCAAGGCCTGGAAAGATCCTTCCCTGCGCAGCATCCCCGAGTCTCGCGCCCCACGGCGGCCCTTGGCGCTGGCGCAGGGCGGTGTGGCGCCGCCCCCGGCGCGGCCGCCGCCGCGGGAGCCTTCCCTTCGGAGCGAAGCGCGGGAAGGCGCCCCAGATTGATGGTGATGACGGGGGGAAGGTTTATGGCATTGTAGCCACATTATAGGTATACCCTGTGGTAATCATGGAAAATCCATGAACATCACCTACACATGAAAGTTTTAGGTGGAAAAACATCTGTGAATGATGGATTTTTCGTTGCCATGTTTGATTACCAGAGGGTCTTTCATCGAATTTTTATGAGGATATTGGTGGGGTGGGACTGGGGACATTCATGGGAGATTAATGGGATTTGTAACCAACCAATATCGATGGATTGATCAGCAACTAGAACTGATGGAGGAAACTTGCTGATCATTTCGATCAAGTCAATCCAAACTTTCTTGGCGTATCCTGTGTTTCGGACATGCCCTTGAATGTTGGTGATTTAGGGCTACCAGCTGACAGCTGATAGCGTTTAATATCGTTTAATTAGTGTATCCATGGGTCAAGATTAAAAAGAAACAGGGTTCACAATATTGTCCAATGACTTCCGCAGTATCCAATCCATATTTTGCTGTGGGGTGTGAGACTCATCGGCTAGCCTCCAGGCCTTACAGACCTGCAATACGCTCAAGTGTCACAGTCACAGAGCTATTCTAGGATTCTTGCCATATTTTACCATAATTCCGGCCAGAGTTTTTGAGGCAATTCCAGCCCATCACAGACACGCGGCAGCACGTGCCCACCCTTGCGGCGAAAGTCCTCCCTGGAAGAAAAGACCTTGGCTCCTCTGGCCGGCCGTCAGCCCTCCATGGGTGACATGCGTGGCGCCCCCCGGGGCTTGCTTCGAGCCCATGGTGTGGCGGTGCCACAACGACAGCACCTTGGCACCAGTGGCACCAGTGGCACCAGTGGCACCAGTGGCACCAGGAATGCTGGGAGACGTTCATCGAAGTTCTCGACTCTACATCGCACTATAACTATCTATAATAACAGGGATACAAATACCATCAAATACCGTATAAGCCATTATAAGCTGGATAATCATATCATGGACTATGCTGTGCTATGCCATAATAGTCATATGGCCGATAGTCATTGGGGTCAAGTTGTCAAAGTGTGAACAAAAAACATAAAAAAAAAACATCAAGCCTTTCAGATCTTTCACCCAATGTGGCCTTGACATGGGATCTTACCAGTCTTACCATCCCATGGTCCCATGGTCCCATCATCCCATCCCAATCCCTACGGCCCTACGCGGAGGTTGGACAAGAACCTGGGCGGCGTCCGTGAAAAGAGCCGGCTCCGTGCGCGCAGTGAGCACTCGCGTCTGGGCCGTGTAGGACGTGCCCTGGTGACACCTCAGCGCTTCTAGATCTGATTTCTGTTGTATCTGTGGTTCCATCTGCTTCCCCAAACTATGGATGCTTCAGGATGCTTCAGGATGCTTCAGGATGCTTCAGGATGCTTCAGGATGCTTCAGGATGCTTCAGGATGCTTCAGGATGCTTGATCATTAAACAAATCAAACAAGGCAATGAGCCGGTAGCAGGGACCGAAAATCTGTTCACAAACATTGACAAACCTTGTGTGAGTGAGGAATGGCGGAAGAGCTAGAATCAAACAATATCCATAAATTATAACATCCATATTTGTAGTATTCAATCTTGCGTCTGTTTCTTTCCCGGTGATGTTTGAACCTCTGGCCAAGCTGTGGATTTCAACGCAGCCTGGAAAGCCTTATGTTTCACCCCACTCATCTCAGCACACTCAGAGATTCTTTTGCCAAGCCACAGAAAACATCAGTTCGATGTGGTTTCACCATCTCCAACAAGAAAAACCATCCAAACTTCCAATGTTTTCAAAGCGAATTTGCCAAGAACCTGTGCCTGGGAAGATGGATCCAATGAATGCTGCGAAGAAAAACAACCGGCATCCGCTGTGTTGTTTGTCACCTGTGGTTAGGTATCCTGTGGTATCCTGTAGGCCACTTCATGGGGCTGGGTTTTTCGGATGAACTCGGATGAACTCGGATGAACTCGGATGGACTCGGATGGATTGATGATTGATGCACTTGAAGCACTTGAAGCACTTGAAACACTTGAAACACTTGAAGCACGAAAGCCCTCCTGCTATCTGCAATCGGCCTGGCGGCCTATCCTATATCCTGATCCGCAGCAATCTGGCTGTGGCAGCTGGGCCAAGGGTCTTCCTTCGCCACAATGGGCTCGTCAAGTGGAAGCATGGCTTCGGCACCAATGCGTGCAGACACCAGAACCCTGCACTTTGATGATGCCAATCAGAAGAAAGCAGCCCAGCTATGCCAAGACTACGCCAAACTATGCCAATCTCAAAGATTTCATAAGATTTCAAGTTGTATCTTGAGTGTTGGAATTGGAATCAGTCACTTTCAGGAGAAGTAGATTGAAAGATGATCACAACTAGATGGTCTATTTGCATCTGTTTGCATCTATTTTCCACTTGGTGCTATCCTCGAGGATCGACCTTTCTTCTGCTGGGACTGCTGCGCCGTGACGATTGAAGCCCCAGAGATTGTTGAAGATGGCCGTGGCAGGACCAGGAGAGGTCTGGCATGTTTGCTGGAGGAACTGTCCCCTGGCCCAAGTGTCCACAGTGTGGCTACTGGTTGAGGTTCGCTTCAAGTGTTCCACATCCTTTAACAGTTTTTTTTTTCCCCCTACTTTCTCGCTGCTCATCGGGGTCAGGATGGTCAAGGTTTCATACTAAACCAGCTGCTGTGCTGTGAGTTATGTGCTGAACGCCAAGGTTCAACCTCCAAGATCTCAACTCCAATGGTTTACTCGAAGAGTCTGAACTCATTGAGTTGAACGAGTTCATTGCTGTCCTCCATTATGGCACAGATTTCGATCGCGACCTTCTTGAAAAGAAGTTCCGAAATATTTTTCGAAGCTTGGAGCAGTTGGATCGCTCTTCAGTCTCTTCAGCTGAATATCTCAAGATGCTATGTGTTATTTAACAATTACTCATGCACCTACATGCACCTACAGTCATTTGACTTGGATATATTTTGATACACTATAGCCATCTATAGCCTATACTTACTCATACTAACTCTATACCGTCTATAGCATTAAAGTTTAAATAGAATATTAGATGCCTTCACTGCTATAGCTATCCTCCAGGCTATCGGCCAAGGCCAAAATCTGGATGCCCACGGCAGACCGGTGGCCTTTCCCACATTTCTGCAGCACATGACCAAGGCAGTCGGATGTTGGCCGGTTTCGGATTCAAAGATGCCATGGGTGAAATAGGTTTGGTATGGCTTGGTATCCAAAATTATATGCAAACTACAAAAAACCATGACAAATTGACAAATTTATATTTTTGCCTGGAAGCTAAACTCAACTTCCGAACTTCCTTAATTTTCCGGTTAGACACTTAGACCTTCCAATGACTTGTTGCTTGATGTCGAGCGGGACGCAGATCCACAGTGCCAGGTGCTGTCCGACTATGACCCCGATGCTGCAGCGCAGGAGATGATCGTGGAGCAGTTCATCGCAACCTGGAGACGGATCAACGCGGATGGATAAAAAGAGAGAGAGAGAGATAGATAGATAGATAGATCGATAGATAGATAGATAGATAGATAGATCGATCGACAGATAGATAGATAGATCGATCGATAGATAGATAGATCGATAGATAGATAAATAGATCGATAGATAGATAGATAGATAGATAGATCGATCGATCGATAGATAGATCGATAGATAGATAGATTGATCAATAGATAGATAGATAGATCGATAGATAGATAGATCGATAGATAGATAGATAGATCGATAGATAGATAGATAGATCGATAGATAGATAGATAGATAATTAGATAGATAGATAGATAGATAGATAGATCGATAGATAGATAGATAGATCGATAGATAGATAGATAGATAGATAGATAGATCGATAGATCGATAGATAGATAGATCGATAGATAGATAGATAGATCGATAGATAGATAGATCGATCGATAGATAGATAGATAGATCGATAGATAGATAGATAGATCGATAGATAGATAGATAGATCGATAGATAGATAGATAGATAGATAGATCGATAGATAGATAGATAGATAGAT
>Ga0126342_10002093_pt1 | contig 30257 bp, 26 predicted proteins | sample Cyp1metagenome_FD_92528 | JGI IMG/M metagenome (GOLD analysis project Ga0126342, IMG submission 92528) | Coral microbial communities from Lord Howe Island, Old Settlement Bay, Australia - Cyphastrea 1 metagenome | ecosystem: Host-associated > Invertebrates > Cnidaria > Coral ...
GGCCATTGGGTTTTTCCATTGCTGTCAAAGGTTTCAAAAAGAGGCCATGCCTTCCAGGAGCCATCGATGCAATGAATAACCTGTGGAGATACTTTCAGCAAGTGATGGGAACACATAAAACCATGTGTCGGCCGTGGAGTGTCCATACTCCATCTTTTGCGGTTGGTGGTGCATAGGTTGTACATTTTAGGTGAACGAAGCACGCCAAGCAGGCTTCGGTCATCGCCGCTCGTGAGACCGCGGCAGCCAACGGGAAAGTGGAAAATTGACTAATATTTTTCAGAGGGGTAGGTATACCACCAACCAGATTATAATATTCTATGATTATACCCTCTGGTAAACAAACATAGCTATTGAAAATGACCATAAAAATAATGGATTTTCCCATTAAACATGGTGATTTTCCATAGTTTTTTTAATTTTTACCAGAGGGTAAATGTTGATTACCATAACTGGTTGGTGGTTTGGAAGATGTTTTATTGTTCCATATATTTGAAAGATTACTATATTAATGGATCAATGATATACTTAATCCATTACACCATCCATTAATAATCCATTAATAATCCATTAAGAATCCATTGATAATCCATTAGTAATCCATTATAATACTCTATGATAATAAGTCATATCCATTAATAATCCATTATTAATCACCATTTTTAATGGATAAATCCACTATTTCTATGGCCATTTTCAATAGCTTTTTGTATGTTTACCAGAGGGTAATCCATTACACCATATCCATGTCGGAGACTTCGTCAGCTCAGGAGAGATCAAGATCTCCTCCCAGGCGAGGTTCCTTGCGGATGGGAGGTCGAGTACTTCCACAGACCGGTGGCTTCACGGACAAGGCGCGAGAAATGCGTGTTTTTTTTGGGGAAAATGGCCATTCATATGGTTTAAAAGGGATAATATAGGGATAGTAATGGGAACATCATGGGATAATAATGGGATAACAATGGATAATAATGGTTAGTGATGGTTTATGATGGTTAATGATGGTTAATAGGGATAATAAATGGGATATGAATGATTTAATTCTTTCTAACGACCCATTGAATAGGGACAGCAAGGATTATTTAAGGAAATGGCCATTATGGCCATTATGATTCCATTTAATAACGGGATAGTAAATTAATGGAATAATAAATGGGATGAAAGATCATCAGTGGTTGCAACCCTTCTTTTAGGGGGGATTCAACATGCTCCATGATTCGTAATCACAAACCCACACCACCATTCTCAACCCATGATTGATTTGATTTGATCAAAAGAACCGGGAAATCCGGCAACCAAAATGAAGTCAAAATATCTCAGCTGGAGCATGCTGGAGCTGCCGAAAGGTTGGATATCCTTTGATTTTTGTAGTAAATATGATTACTGGATATCTCAAAGAAATGATACTCATGACTAGATATGATGCTTTTTGTAAGTCCATTTCTTTATACTCGTTTTTTTTTCAGTGGAGAAATTGCGGAAAGATTCCTGGTTACCAAACAATGGGACTGATCGCGACTGGGCACTGGTTGGTCCTTGGGAACCCCAAATGGTACAGTAGCACGGGAACAACGGAGGAACTTTTAAAGCCCAGGTGAAAAAAAAACCAACCATCTGCGACAATCACCTTCAAATTTAAGGGGGTGATTAATATTAAATATCCCATGTTTCTTGGTTATGCATCCAAGTACATCCCACTATATCTATCTATCTATATCCCAGCATACCCTCTGGTAAACTAACATAGCTATGGAAAATCACCATGATTCATAGTAAATTGTCATCAACTATCAATGGCCATTTGCAAGTTCGCAAACTGTTAGTCATTACCAGGCCGGGTAAATTTCCATGTTCCTATGGGTTTTCCTATGGTTTTCCCAGCTATAAACCTCCATTTTCCCATGGTTTTCCCCCGGAAGATCTCCATAACATGCGTCACCCAACGATCAGCCGATCAGCCTTAGGTTGGTTCCGTGGAGCGCACCATTGTGGTGACCGGCATTCCCTTTGGTGCAGATGAGAAGATCCTCTTCAAACATTTCAGCAAATGTGGGCTGATTGAAGCTGGGCGGCATGGAAAACATAAAAAAACATGATTTAAGTGGTGGGAAAAACAACATTACAAGGAGGGATTATTTGATGGGATAATCATGGGATAATAATAATGCAATAGTGATATATCACCGTAGTCTAATAGTTATAGATTTATATAATGTTGGAATTTCAATGGCCATTTCAGGCACCGATTTATTTGAAGTACGTACCACATATAAGGCCTATGTAAGGGCTAAAATTCAGGGGATTTTACCCCAAAACATGGCTTTACATGCTAGAGTACCTCCATCTTAGCGTCCTGAAATTGCCATTGACAAAACATGAGATCTGGATCATATTTATCATGACCTCACGTTGCTTTCCTTCCCTGGAATGATGGTTAGGATTTGGGAATTATCAAGATTGTGAGCCTTATTTCAGGTTCCTGAATTAGTAATTATATATAATGTACCCAGATGAGAGGTTTAGTAGATTTTTACAGTGTTATTTTCCTTCCTCGGAACTACATTCTCAATTCTTCTTTCCATGGTCAAGCTTCCTTTCCCATATTGGGGGGTGGTCATCCCCTTAAAAGCAGGAAACAACTACTGTAGTGGCCAATGTAAAAAATCCCAATATGGTGGGATGACCATACCCAGGACCCACAGGCGATCCATAGCCCCGATCCATGCCCATAATCCATACATCATATCCCTAAAACCCTTGATCCATAGCCTAAAATAACAAGTTGATACACGTTCTACCAGAATTGGGTGGTATAGATAGTATAGACCCTCAAAATATGGCTGGTTTATTATTGCTTTACTAACATTCTATAGCTTCGGATCAGACCTCTCAAATAACCGTAACTCACTTGTTCCATACGTCCGGATCCCCGCGGAACGATCGTTTCCTTTTCACTTTTCACAATTTGGATTCTTACCCTCTGGTAATGACTAACAGTTAGCTATTGAAAATGGCCATTTATATTGGATTTTCCCATCAAAAATGGTGATTTTCCATAGTTATGTTAGTTTACCAGAGGGTAATTCTAACAGATTTTGAACATAATTTCCTTTTCAAAAGTTTTGCGCCATACCCATTTAGTTTGTTTAATGCCGCGTTTAAAATGATTTGTCAGAAAATAGGTCTAGCTTCCATGATTGATGGTGTATCAATCTAAGCTGGCTGGGTGGGAAATCACTACGTTCAATAGCCAAATTATCTACAAATCACCTATTTTTTAGCACGCCATTTTCGATTACCAGAGGCCAGAGGGTAAATATACCTGTATGTATATTGTATATAATCATATTACATACATTATATATAATATATATATACACATACAGTTCCTTTTTGAATCTGTTTATCCAACCCAAAAAAGGAATCTGTTTTTTTTCCGTGATTGTTTGCATCATATATCGAGGGTGGGCAGCTGTTTCATCGTTGCTTCGCATCTGCGCAGGGCTGCCCCTGGGCCCACGACCAGGAAATGGTGAGATTAAGATAGCCATTTCTTACCCGTGTGAACACCAAAAAAATGTTATGTATCACCCCCAATGGTGAATCCCAATTATGTATCATGTACATTATAACCTATGATAATCATGTTCATCCAAAAACATCTTATATTTCACCATACGCGTTCAGCGTAGGGATTCAACAAGAGAAATTTTCACACCTCGCCAGGATGATCTGCAGATGATCTCCAACAAGAAGGCAGAGCGACTTGGATCTTGGGAACCTGAGGCTTGACCTGGTAGATGTCTGGTTATACAATTAATTGCAATAGTAAGAATGAGGTACTCATAGATATATTATATATAGGGTGTTAGTATAATATATATATATATATATGTAAAGGGTATAATATATATATATATACATGCACATGGTGTGTATATATCAACAGTGTGTGTATATAGGGTGTGTATATATATATATATAAATATACACGATGTATATTTGTATATTTAGGGCATACATAAATATATAGGCTGTATATATATATATATATATATGTGCTGTATGTATACGTAGGTTGCATATGTATATATATACAGATGTAGGGGATATATAATATATTGTATATAGAGTATATATAAATGCATATATGTGGGGTGTGCATATATTGACTGGGTTGTTTGGATCAACCCATTCGAGTGATTACCAGTAGAACACGCTAGAACATGTTAAATCCTTTTTTTGATTGTTGATTCCATATTTATGATGTTTAAAACGCCACGTATTTTTTTTATATCCCAGTAATTCCTGCCATATCCCCAGTCTTGCTGGTTCAACTATCCACAAGCATGGTGGTTTTCCAAGGCCCACGGGCGTTGCCATCATCGAGTTCTCACAGGAGGAATTTGTGGGACGCGCTGCGGCGCTCACAGCGCCGTTCGATGAAATTCTTGGGCAAAGCGTGCAAGCGAAACGTGGGCTGCAACGAAGGGGGATTCAATCATCAAACATAAGGAGTTATTAATCCCATTTTTGATGGTTACCCTCTGGTAAACATACAAAAAACGATTGAAAATCACCACTTTTAATAGGTAAATCAACTATAACTGGGCCATTTTCCATAGCAAACTGTTAGTCTACTGGAGGGTATTTTTTTCCGTTGTTAGAGGATGAACCATCAAAAATTGCGGCGATGAGTGTGTTTTATTCCCACCAAAAAAATGGATGAACATTTGATTAAACAACAAATCAAAACTGGTTGGTGGTTTCATACATTTGGATTATTTTCCATGTCATATATGGGATGTCATCCTTCCCATCGACTTTCATATTTTTCAAGATTGTTGAAACCACCAACCAGAAAAGGGAAACAATGTTTTCTTGCAAACAAACATGTTGATATGCACAATTATAATGATTATAGTTACAGTATATCATAAACAATCCATGAGCACGAAGTTGGTTTTTGTATAAACCCAAATTTGGTTTCAATGGGATACTACAATCTATCTATCACACAAGGGACGTCAACAGCAATTGCAATTAATGGGATTTTTGAAAATTTGGTGCAACTGCTGAATAAAATGGGGGAACCATGTGAGTGTCATGTTTCTCTTTTCGGATCCCCTTAAACAGGGTTGCTCCAACCCATTATATGTAAATCAATGATAGCCAGGCTTGGGGGTAAATTCGTCATTTTACATCTATCTTTACCAAATTTACCCTCCAAACGTATTATCTGTGGTTTTTTGGAGCAAACCTGATTGTTGTTGCTGAATTTCCGGAATCGTCTATCAATATTCCATTAAATCCCATTAAATCCAATTAAACCCCATTAAATCCCATTAAATCCCAGTAAACCCTATTAAATCCTGGGAGTTTCCTCCCAGGAAGCGGGCAGATGCTCAAGTGCCCAAGAAGGACCCTGGACCCAAGAGGACCCTCACCCGGCAGCAGTTCACCCAGCAGGCCGCGTTGTTTATGAAACTGGGATAAATAGGGTCATGCGATAAAGCTAAAAATCACTATAAATGGGAAGTACCACAATTTATGCAGGTTTATATGAAGGTATTTAGCAACAAAATTTAGTATTTTAGGAAACCAATATAAATGGCATATATGTGGAGGTTTCCTAAAATGGGGAGTACCCCCAAGTCATCCAAATCATGGATGACCATTTTCGAATTGAAACCCATGGTTTCGGGGATTCCCCTTTTTAAGAAACACCATATATATATATATACCCTCTGGTAAACTAACATAGCAATTGAAAATGGCCATTTATAGTAAGTTTTCCCATTAAAAATTGTGATTTTCCATAGCTATGTTAGTTTACCAGAGGGTATATATATATATATATTAATTACACAAATATAATGGGATTATCATTGATCAATGGGGATAAAATTGGGATCCAACAAGTGGTAAACCATGGTAAACCCAAGAAACCATCCCATGAAAACCAACCATGACTGGGGTCATTCTACATAATCCCATTCCTAGTTTTTTTCAGGTATACCTAATTCCACAAACCGATTTTTTCCGGAATTATATAAGATTGGTGACATTTTTCATGACATTTTAAACCATGAATATTGGGTAAACATAAATTGTAAATGGTCAAAAAATATGGTATACTATGGGTAAACCATTGGATGGTCACTTCAATGGCCATTTCAGGAACCTAAATTGGAGGTACCTATCATATATAAGGCCTATGTAAGGGCTATGTAAGGGGATATACCCCCCAAAAATTGCCTTATATGGTACAGTACCTCTATTTTAGGATCCTGGAATTCCCATTGATCACTGGGATGGTTTATGACATTGGGTTTACCACATTATAACCATTTATGACCCCCACTTGGGATGATTCCTAGTGCAATACTAAGCCCCTACTTCCCTAAGTATCAACCATTTGGAGGCCATCAACATTAAATAAACTCATCCCCAGTAGGGGTATGTTCATGTTCATAAACCACAAATTGCGGAATTTTGAGGATGGTTTTTCTTTTCATTATCTGGGTTGGTGGTTTGGAACATGTTGGATTATGACTTTCCAATATATTGAGAATTTCATGATCCCATCTGACGTTCATATTTTTCAGAGGGGTTGAAACCATTCTTTTAATTATGGATCCCCCCATCTTTTATCGTTCATCGTTCATTGATGGGCTCCTGGACTTACGAGGAATGACACTTATTGTGGTACACCCTGGTAAACAAACATAGCGACGTGGAAAATCACCATTTTCTCACTAGCAAACTGTCAAATTATCAGAGGGTACCAATATTTGTGGAAAGTTTGTGAGTCCCAGCATTCATTCTTCCCCCTTTGTCCTCTCAGAACGGACATATTCACGTCAGCTCGCGATGTTTTCTGATTCGCAGGTGCTCAGTGGCCTGATGAAGCCATCAGAGAGCCAGATGAGTCAGAGGAAACTTCACATCAAGAACTTGCGACCAGTAACCTGCCTGAACTTTGGAAATGAGGATGATGGGAGCATCTGAAATTTATCCTGAAACAATATCTAGAACAACTTGAAAAGTTGGAAACAATTGATCCTGTTTTGGAAAATGGCAATCTGATTGGTGGTTTGGAACATTTGGATTATTTTTCCATTCAGTTGGGAATGTCATAATCCTGACTTTCACCCCATCATTTTTTCAGAGGGGTAGGGCTCAACCACCAACCAGATATATTATTCATTAGATCAGGTATTAATCACTAATAACCACTATTAACCACTATTAATCACTATTCACCATGGTTATTGCACCACCAACCAGGTATCGAAGTGAACTGTTTCTGGTTCTGGATCCAGTTGCGTTGCGGAAGCGAGTAACCGTTATGGAGATCTGGAGGCAGTTCAGAACTACAAAAAAGAGGTAGGAATGAGGAGTTTGTGCCTACAATGTGAGGCCCCCTAGATAGCTAAGTTGGTTTATAACTCCAATAACTATGGTTTATGATACTTATAACTATAGTTACTGGGGCTTATAAACCAACTTATAACTGGGGGGCCTCACATTGTACAAATATGATATAGTAAGAATGAGGATAGTACCAACTGGAGACAGAAAGAGGTAAGAACATGTAAGAACTACAAATATTAAATATGCATGCTGCATAAAGAATCATAGATATCCTCGATCAAACATGGCTGGAAACTTTTTATGAACTCAATGGAGGTTCCCAGCTGGGAAAATCCTCGAACTATAGCTGGGGGCCGATTGACAATGCCCCATTTGAAGGGGAAAAAAGGCCCGGTTGTACCTTGGAATGCCCCGGGCTGTGTACTTCAACTGGGTATTGGGTATTTAAGATTCAGGGGACCAGATGTTTTAGTCTATTGTAGTATTAACCATCTGATTGTTGGATATTATTGAAGGTTCCCAAATTGGACCCATACCCTATGTCAAAAAGAACATATTCAGGAGGTGATTCCCTGCAGAAACCTTTCATAGAGTAGTGGTACCTTAAATTTTTGTTCATGTTGCGATTGCCAAACGTTCTTTGCAAACCTCGGGTAGTTTATGGTAGTTTAATGCTCTAATCTCCTGCCATAAATCATACAATACTTCAATGGCCATTTCAGGAACCTAAATTGGAGGTACCTACCATATATAAGGCCTAATTATATAAGGCCTAAATTTCAGGGAATATCCCCAGAAAATATGGCCAAACATATGGTACTAACATACCTCCATTTTAGGATCCGGATATTCCCATTGAATACTGTATCCAGCAAAATCATGAAGGGCATCTCAGATTTCTCGGAGGTGCATCCCAGTTAGAAATGGTTAGTCACCATAGTATAATCCAGTTATACATGGAATATCCTCAGTTGTTTATTGCTCAAATGGGTTATAAATGGGTTATAAATGGGTTATAAGTGGGTTCTAAATGGGTTGTAAATGGGTCATACAGTTATACATGGTGATATATATGGTGATATACATGGGTTTATGGAATATCCTCAAATGGGTTATAAACCACTTTGGTTATTGGTGTGGTCTCTGGGACCGCTGGTTTTTTCGAGCCGTTTTCCAAGCCTGCCACGTTTTCAAAGGTTGTCAGGGACGACGACTTACGCAGCATCTTCAGGCTGGAGAAGTAAGACATTTGGGTCAGGTGCTGGACTTATCTGATATGGATGAATGGATACATGGTATAACATGGTATAACAACCATCTAATATTGGGGATTTTTAATGGGATTTTAATGGGATTTTTATGGGCTTAATGTGGTTAAAACAATACCATAAACCATAAACCACCCATTTGGGAATGGTAAACATACCACCTATAAAAATGCTGAAATTGGGGATGGTTTATTATTGTTTTACCAACTTTAATGGACATATCTGATATGGATTGATATGGATACAATGGGAGTATGATGGATATGTGTATGTAGGGATGATATGGAGATAATTGGGGATATAATTAATGAGATTGAATGGGATTTACTGTAGTAGGACAACGCATATATAAAATGTAACCAGCCATATGAAAGAATCTGGGTGAATTATAACGACTCACTGCAATGTCACTGGAATGATAGTTGATATCTTGGTTAAACATATCCCGCAATGGCTGAACCAATCGCAGGTTGGTTTGGGGATGTTTGGGGATGTGACTATCCAATCATGACCGTCCTTTTGTCATCTGCGTAGGTACCCACCCGGTCACCCCGCAATCCCATTTCAGGGTGATGAGTTGAGCCTGAGAATCTCTGTTGATGTCCGCATGGAATCTAACGTGTTGAAGGATTTTACAGTAAATCTAACGAGAAACCTCAAGTTATCAAGGATGGTCATTTTTTTTACCTCTGGTACTACTCCATCTCTCCCCAAACCTCGAAAACTGGGCAGTTCGACAGTTTGCTGAAACAAAACAGGCCGTTTGGCGACTTCGAGGATTTCTTGATGGGCAGTGGCGAGTGTTGGATCACCTACAAGAATCACAACGACGCTCAGGTCTCCGTCAGCTGGGAAGATATGCAATGTGGTGCCCCAGTTCGTGAACGCTAAGTTGGTGCATTTATAACTCCCATTTCACTATGGTTTATGGTAGATATATCGAACTAGTAAGTGGGCTTATAAACAATTTATAGCTGGGGGGCACCAACCAGTGATGGCTTTGTTGAAAATTGGGTGCGGACGCAAATCAAGTGTTTTTTTTTTTTAAATCACGTTTTCAGTGGTACCCTCTGGTTATGACATTCACAGTTCGCCATGGAAAGATCCACCCATTTTTAATAGGTAAACCATCTATTGGTTATTTAAGATAGCCATGGAAAATCACCATTTTTAATAGGTACTGTAAACCATCTATTTCTATGGGCCATCTATACCATGGCAAACTGTTAGTCATAACCAGAGGGTACATAGATGGCAATTTGAGGGTGTGTCCTATTTTCAGACACACCCGTATCATCGAATGCCCGAAACACAAGTCAATCACTGGATGCACTCTGATAAATTAGCGTGATTGGAGCAGATCCATAAATGTGTTTGTCTAAAAATCGGGAATCCTTGAAACCATTGGTTAATCATTGTTTCCCCCAATATTAATTAATGTAGCCATTGTTGGTGTATACCTTATTTTCAGTCACATCCATATAATCTACTTCCGTGTTTTTTTCCCAGGCAGCCAGGTTAGACTATTCAATCTAGGCAAAAATGCTCTAATGATCCCAACTGATTACAAATTAATAATGAATGTAAAGACATGCCATGGTTATTCATGTTCTCATTCTTATTGATCACTATTGAATTGGTGTTCTTATTATCACCTTTTATCACTACTGAGACTAGAATGATAAGTACTATTTTATTTTTATTTTACATATACTATTTATATATATAATATATATATGTATATATATATATATTATATATATATGTATTATATATATATATATATGTCGAGGTTTCCTAAGTCATAGGGCTACCCCAATGGTCATCCATTTTTTTGGGATTTTCCATGAAATAAAGCCTCCAGCGGTTTCCCGCGCAGGATGCCATGACCTCCATGCAGGGCTTCCAATTAGTGGGCCAGGAGTCGCCGTGGGACTAGATACGGTGGGACTCGGGATACGTTTTTGGACTCATTGGTTAATAGGTGGATAATCCATGGTTAATATATGGATAATATATGGTTATATAATGGTTAATAGTTACCCGGCCTGGTAAACGTTTACAAAAAACTATTGAACATGACCATAGAAATATAGTGGATTTTCCCAGCTGGAAAATGGGTGGATCTTTCCATAGTTATGTAAACGTTTACCAGAGGGTAATGTCAACCCTGGATTTTGCTAAACCATGGTTTATTCATGGGGGTACTCCTCCAAGAGTCATAATCCAATACCTAAATGCTATCCCCCCAATTAAACAACCTAAGGGTTTATTAATCCAAGGTTGACATTAATTAGATAAGTTGGTGAACATAACTACATAACTAGCTTACCTACGGTTTATGATTGATACATCTATAGTTGGGTGGATTTAGAAACCAACTTATAATTGGGCGACCACTTTGTATGAGTCGGGTTATTCCATGTTATTCTCCCACCAACAGTTGAACATGATTCTTCGATGATTTTGGTATATCAAACTATCCAAGTTTTTCCTTGGGCGTTGACTTGTTGACTGCTGAATGGTAGCTTCATGGGTTTGTTCTTGAGTCACCCGCAGATTTCATCCACCTTCCAGGTTTGTTTGGTGTTTTTTCAAAGTCCCCCAAGTTACATCTCTGGTTCCAGTGACCCATTTCTGCTGAATTGGGTGATAAACTTACTGGTGCTTGGCTTAGCAGGGAATTTTCGGGAATGATCCCAGTCATCACTAGTAATAATCATCCCAGCAACCCCCAGTCCCATCCATTCCCTACGTTTAGCACCAGTAGGTAGAATCTCGATGATCTCCCAACTCCCGAGCCACCAACATTGTGATGATCCTGGTGATGTCTGGCAGCCAGTGGGTTGAAAAGAAACCACACATAGGTTCTTGTGAGGCTATGTACAATCAATTATATATAATACGAGATCACAGGTGCTATACATATATACATAAAGTATCATTATATATAATTTATTTTATACTATCTTCCACAGATTTTATCTGATTGGTGGTTTGGAACATTTTGTTCCATTCAGTTGGGAAGAATAATCCCAACTTACTTTCATATTTTTCAGAGGGGTAGGTCAACCACCAACCAGATAAAGAATCAGAGATATCCTCGATCAAACATGGCTGGAAACTCCCTGAACTCAGTGGAGGTTTCCACGGAAAATCCTCGAACTATAGCTGGGCTATCGTTCCAAAAGTGACCCGCAGGAGCTGAGCATCACCATGCTCTCCGTGGCCAAAGCCGATGGCACCGCCGCGGCCGACGCCAAGGGCGACGCCAAGTTGGACAAAGCTAAGCCGTGGCTGGCCGTTGGAATTGGCCATGGGTTTTCTGAAGGACTTTATAACACTAAGATCCCATTCAAATCCCATGAAACTCCCATGAAAATCAGGGATTTTATTGGGATGTTCATGGGATTTTCATGGATTTTTGTGGGATATAACACTAAGATACACTAAGCCATTGAAAAACAAGGATTTTATAACACTAAGATGTCGGTAAAACAATGCCATAAACCATCCTCCAAATCACCATGTTTATAAGTGGATATGTTTACCATTCCCAAATGGGCGGTTTATTATTGTTTCACCCATATTAAGCCAATTAAGATCCAATCAAAATCCCCAATATAAGAATGGTTGTTATAATATGTTATAACCCAAGAATATGTGTGGTATATAACAACCTAGTTTTTTAGGTTCGTCCAAAAATGGGTGATTTGGATTGATTTGGCACGATTACTGTACCCTCTGGTAATTTAACGTAGCTATGGAAAATCACCATTTTCAATGGGAAAATCCACTATAAATGGTCATTTTCAATAGCTATGTTAAATTACCAGAGGGTATGTCATTTTCCAACAACTGTTTTTTTTTTTTTCTCTTGTCTTGTTGAAGGTCTACTTGGATGTGCACTATCTCGCTTGGTCAGGGGTGAATAACTTATCACCATAACAAAGCCAGTTAATGAGGTAAACCGTAAACCCAAGAATAAACTATCTCAATTGGATTGGAGTTTGTGAAATTGGGTATACCGAAAAAAACCCTGCTTGTAGCAAGTTTTTTTGAAAAAAAAACGATCATGGATGGTCACCGGGATGGTTTATGGCCTTAGGTTTACCACATTTTACTTCGGTTTTGATTCAGTTACCAACTGCTTGGGCATGCATCCCACTTAGCAAATGGGTTATACCGTTATACCCGCAGGTATATATATATATATATGAAACATCCCCAGTTGTATATGTGGTATATATATATGGGTAGTTATAAGCCACTTACCAACTGGGATGCACATCTAGGATGTTCATCCAGATGCCCACAGGCTGGATTTGGCCAAAGACAGCGATTTTGGCGCTACGGGTTCAGGTTTGGAACCGGCTGAAGGGTTAAGGCGGTTAAGGCGGTTGAGGCGGTTGAGGCGGTTGAGGACTGGAAAACCCTCATTGTTTGATATTTTGTGAGCCATGAGTGAAGCGATTTAGAATGTTTATATAGTATCCTGCCAAAACTTGTATTTTTTTGCAGGGTAAATAAGGTTAGCCATGAAAGATGCAATCAGAAAGGAAAACAAACTGCACTCAACAAGATTGCGTCCCTAAACTTGCAGATTCATGCCTAAACTGCCATCTTCAGGGTTCTGTTTTCAGTTTAAAGCCTGTTTCAAACTTAGGACCCACCAACCAAAGAGGTCCAGCAGCTGTGCCACAGGCCCGTCCAACGTCCACAACCGCATTGAGGTCATGAAGAAGCTCTTGCAGGTTCCGAACTGCTTGGAATAGCCGAGATGTTAGCTGTAAGCTAGTTGATCAAAGGGGATCCCCGTAATCGCCCGTAATGGATAATGAATGATCATGATAATTCCCAAAATATCGGTTAGTAATGGTTAGTATATACAATCATCTCAATTCACTGATTTGGTGAACCCAATAGCTACGTACATCAATTTTTTTCGCATGCTTTTTGATCCCGCCCAAGCGGCAAAAGTATGTAAACGGGATGCGGTTTATAGTGGGTTTACCACAGTACTCTTTTTAGACCGATTCAAATTGATCTAGACCTCACTTACAACCGATAGCCTAGGTGATGGTAGTTACCCCACTTATAGGCCAGGGTGTGCAACTCCATTGCACACCAGCTAGGATCGTGGGACGAAAGGATGCTTCCTCGAAGAAAAAACCGCAGGATGGATTGGTGTAGGATGGAATAATGGAATATTTGATCCTCCAAAATTGGTTTAGTTTCCTGTATCATTGATTGAATACCACATTTCAAGCGCTTCCTTTGGTGTTGTTTGCGGCTGTGCCGTCAAGCTCCTGTTTGAAGTGGATGCTTGGACTGTAACGCAAATTATTTCTCATTCATGTCTGTCATTTTGGAAATTTGTATGAAGCCTTATGAATGGTTGGATACTAGCTTAATTTACACACTATGTCACGGACATATCCAATATCCCACCAAGAAACATAAGTCACTTTTTGTTGGATCTTGATTATTCTTGAATTATAGGGAATTTCCATGAATTTCCCATTCCTATTTGCTGAGTTAGCCATGTCACCTTCCCACCTGTAGGCCCACAGTGGCTCCGGCGTCCCCACCGTGGTGGGCCTCGTGGCCCCCTCCAACGGCGGCGCGGCGCCGGCGTCGGCGCCCGCGGCATCCAACGCGCCAGAGCTGCCGCCGGCGCCGAAGCCTGGGACGTCCACCAGCTGCACGCTGCTGCTGCAGAACATGTTCCAACCTACCAAGGAGCGAAGATGGGGGAATGGAATGGTGATCTTAATTGGATTTAGTGGAACTTAATGGGTAAATCAACTATAAATTGCCATTTTCCATAGTTCATGTTAGTTTACCAGAGGGTAACAATTCCATTCCCAGATGCTCCATGCTGGAATATTTACCAAGATTTGCCCCAAAATTACCCAAATGTAGGTAAATATTCCATACATGGAGCATCTGGGATTGGAATTGTTACTCGTACCCTCTGGTAAACTAACATGAACTATGGAAAATCACTATTTTTAATGGGTAAATCAACTATATATTGCAGTTTTCAATAGCTATGTTAACCAGAGGGTAATTGTGAAGTTTCGGACTAGGAACTTGGGCATTTCCCAGCCACGTTTGATTACCAGAGGATATCAGAGGCTTCTCATGGGACAACAATAACCTGGTTGGGGGTTTCAAATCTTTATTGCTTTTCAACTATAGAAAAGGAATGATTGGTTGAGATGACAAGATGATATTCTTGTGGTTAAAACCACCCTGGTGCATTTCTCCGTTTGTCTGGAAGTTGTGGATTAGGAACTTGTTTTTCTTCAGTGTTTAAGCATCAACCTACCAGCCAGGCTGGGGGATTACTCTCCGGTAATCTGACATAGCTATGAAACACGCCATTTTAGTGAGCAATTTTGGGGCTATTAAACCACTTGAGTATGGGGTCACCATTGGCTTCCGCAAATATGGGATACTACCGGGAGTGACCAACGTGTGTGGTCCATTTGGCCACTTCAGTTGGCCACTTCAGATCCATATCGCCAAACAACCAACAACACTTGGTGGCTCATCCCACTTAGTAAGTGGGTTATAACCCCAGTGATTGAAGTGGATTAACCCTACAAACATCCCATTTATAACTGGGGTTATAACCCACTTACGAGCCGTGGGATGAGCCACCAAGCAACCAACGCATCATTGGCGTTTTTTCCCCTTTTTTTCGTGCCAGGTGGACCTGACAAAAGATCCGAAGTTCTACGATGCGATTCGCGAGGACCTTTGGAACGATCGTTTTTTTTTTTTGATGGGGGGGAACTCAGTGGGTTGGCGATGGCAAGCGGCAAGTGGAATGACCCTTGTGTAGTGTATTATCATTATGACATAACACACGTTATGTGATATTGTTGAAGTTATTACATTACTATTTTACATCATACTATAGATATTATTAGATTATTATTAAATATTACAATAGATTACCAGACAAGATCATGATATCACTAATATTATCATCACTATGATATAATATCACTATTCATATACTATTATTAGATCATTTTGCAGAGTTGAAGTGATGTGAGTCCGTAGTTGGCACAGACTGAGGCTAAAGTTGTGGTGGGGTCCCAGGAGCGAAGATCCACCCAAAACAGCGCAGTTTTGAGGTTGGTGTGTTATCCATATTAGATGTAGTATATATATATATATTGTCACATAGTTAGCAGATATGTCTATACATATGGAGCATATATGTATATATGTATATCTATAGTTATACATATTATATTGTCCGAAAATACACCATGTTGGGTGGTTGCTTAAGCAACAACGTCTTGCTTCAAAACGTCAGGACACCCACGACGAGTGCGCCAAACATGGCAAGGTGGTGCATGTCACTGTGGACCCACGTGGAACTGCAGGAGCGCCGCGGAGCGCCTGGAAGGTGTTGGGACGAATGTGAGGTTTTAACAATCATTGGGGATAAATATATATATATATATATACATATATAATTATACATGTAGGTAATGTAATATTGTCTATAATTTGATATAAACCAATGTGGGTAAAACAATGCCATGAACCATCCCCCAGTCATCACCATTTTTATAGGTGGTATAAAATGTCTAAACCATTCGCAAATGGGTGGTTTATTATTGTTGTTTAACATTCATGTGTAATATTATATGGGATATTGGGTTTATTACATTAAATTACATATATATATATATAATATCAATCCGACCCCCATGTACTAGTCGGAGATATATTGGGATATGTAATGGAATATTAATATATCTATATAGGGTATTTGGGGTCCAATATGGGGATCTAGTTGATATGAGTTAATATCCCCTAATATGTTTATTGGTTTATGTCTATATTTGGGATTTTAACAACACTGGGGATATTATCGAAGAATAGTGGAGATTTAACTATGACATATATGTGATATTGGGTTCATTAGCTTGATATCTTTAGCCTCCCGTAAACTAACATAGCTATTGAACAATGGCCCATTTATAGTTAATTTACCTATTAAAAGTTGTGATTTTGCATAGTTGTGCTAGTTTACTAGAGGGTATGCAATAAAATATGGGATATGATATTGGGTTAATGGGACACAATAGTTGCGCTTGTTGATTGGTTAATATAGGTGGCTATACGAAGTGGCTTATTGGGGGACTATGAACCAACCTCCCCATTTGCGAACCAGTGTAGTGGGCCGGGAAGAATGTGGTATTTTTTGCATGGCTTGCCGCCCTTCAACAGGGTTGCTCCAAGCAATAATCGATTAATGAGAGCCAAAAGGCAGGAAACTTTGTCATTTTGCCTCTCTATCTACCAATTTTACCCCCCTTGTTTCTGGGGTGTTGGGAGCAACCCTGAGATTATATGTGATTATATATGACTGTCAAGTGTTTGGCAGGCCTGGGTGGACAGTGGTCATTCCTTGGTGGTTGGTTTAATAAGGTAAAACCAATGCCAATTTTGGCTCAAGTAAATATTGACCCAAAATGGCTCAAGTATATATATATACACTCTTAAAATACCCGCAGAAACTCGTTGCCATCAAATCCAAACTTTCAGTCCTCCAGGACTCATCTACGTCCTCTACGAGACGCCCCAGCAGCGACTGGCTGGAGAGTTGGCTCTCAATGGAGCCTGGTTTGAGGGGAAGAAGATCACTGCTACAGGCGTGAGATTGGGATTTTGGGGACCTGAAAAATCGGGGATTCATCATCTATAATGGGAATAATCATCATCTATAATTGGTGTATAATGGGGATTTACCAATCAATGAAAATATGGCTTTACTCACCAAAACAATAGGAATTTCTGGGGGAATATCAAGTCCAATTCATCCCCCCCAAATAGCGATCTATTTTGGATACAAAAAAAAATGATGACAAGCCCGTGGATTTAGGGCTGCAGCTGCACTATTTTCAGACAAAACCATTTGGATTTGGCTTTTTCACAAAGTTCCTGCGGCCCCAAAGTTTGCCATTTATGGTACCAATGGTACCCCATGACCTCAGAGAACAGAAATGTACGAATTAAACCCCACCCGCCAAGACTTCTTTTTGCGGGGTATCTTTCAGAGAAAAGCCATAGATTGTCCCCAGTTTTGTTGATCGTACATGATTGTACCATATAGCCACCATTGTAGCTGCATTTTCCTTGGTCAACCCTTGTTTGCTAGCTTCACTATGGTCAATGGATGTCAATGGCCATGCAACAGGATCCGATTCATTGGAGGTACCTACCATATATAAGGCATATTTTTCAGGCCTATGTAAGGGAATATCCCCAGAAAATATGGCCAAACATATGGTACTAACGTACCTCCATTTGAGGATCCTGAAATTCCCATTGATATGGTTCAAGTTTTTGTTGCCACACAGTAGAAACAAACCAGACGAATCAGCTACGGAATCGGTGCATATAGGTAAATTTTCCCGCCATGGTCAACGCTTATGGTTCATAACACTGATTTGTGTGCAAATATGGGTTTACTAACCAAAACAATGGATAATTTTGGGGGGAATGTCAAGTCCAATTCATCCCAGTTTGAAGTTATAATCCGATTGTAGATTAAGATCAATGGGAATTCCAGGATCCTAAATTGGAGGTACGTTAGTACCATATGTTTGGCCATATTTTCTGGGGATATTCCCTTACATAGGCCTGAAAAATAGGCCTTATATATGGTAGGTACCTCCAATTTAGGATCCTGGAATGGCCATTGAAACAAGGCAGTCCCACTTAATCTACAATCGGATTATAACTTCAAACTGAGATGAATTGGACTTGATATTCCCCCAAAAATTCTCCATTGTTTTGGTTAGTAAAGCCATATTTTCACATTATACACCAATTATAGATGATGATTATTCCCATTACCCACAATCATAGAAGATTATCTATAAATTATCCCAATTATTCCCATTATACTATGATTCCCAATACCTATGCCAATTATTATATTCCATAATCATCTATAAATTATCCCAATCATTATAATATTCCCATTATTTCCTCATAATTCCCATTATTCCCAATATTATTCCCAATATTATTCCCATGATTATCTATAAATTATCTATTAGTCCTTTACCACTCACGCTTCGGATCAGCTGATCAGCGTCCAGGCATCGATGACTCCATCTGGCAAGACTTGGCTTCGCAGGCCGCGCCAGCCGCGCCAGCCGCGCCAGCCGCGCCAGCTCCGGAAACTCCAGCCACGTGACAAGGAGCACGGCACGTGCGGAAAAAGTCAGGGTGAAGGCTGCTGCAAGGTGTTGCAAAATGCTGGGTTTAAGCTTTAACCAAGATGATTTTCCAGTTGCCAACTATAATTGTGCACATCCAGATGGGGTTATCATGGTTTATCTGAAATGGGGGAATCATGGGGAAGCCATTTTTTTCCATGGGTTTATCATCTTAATGGTCCCTATGAAGATTGCCATGTATTGCCACATATGAGTATGGGTCAATAGCTATAGATACCATTTTTAGTGGGATGAACATCCATAAATCCCAGCTATTTTGGGGTTCACTAGGTACCAGGGTTTTGACCCATCCCCATATTGCACATGGCCATAAATTGGACAATTCCCTCATTTTTGGACACACCCAAATCCCATGTTTTTTCACTGAAAACTCCATGATTTGAGTCCTCGAACCTGCTGTTTTTGGTAGGGCTAAATCCCACTGGTAAATGATGGATGAAAAGGGCTAGATCCTATAATATATATATATAACTATAATTATAAATATATGATTATGTATATATATAATATATAACTATAAATATATGATTATGTATATATATAATATAACTATAAATATATGATTATGTATATATATATATATATTATATTATATATATAATTATATGTAAAAATATCCACCATTTTTTTTGTGCTAAATCCCAAATGATTCATGATGAAGTCCCCAATTTTTTTGGGTTCCAAGGTTCAGCTGAAGCGTGCCAGGTTCACCAGGCTCCCGTCGCGAAGGCCGCCGATTTCAGGGATTGCTATCTGGGCATCCCTCGATTTCTTTGTTGTCAATAAATCTATCTCTCTATATATAATATAATATAATATAATATAATATAATATAATATTATAATGATATAGTATAATGTAATATAATATAATATTATATTATATAATATTATATTATATTGTAATGTATTATATTATATTATATCTCAAGTTCTATTTTGGTGGTACATCACTGTTGCAAAGTGGCTCAGATATTATCTCGTTGCTTGGTCGTGCGCAACTTCATTTGTAATGCAAGGTCGAAAGACGTGACAAAACGTACTACAGTCATAGGTGGGACACTCGTAGTAGAACCCTATATGATAGAGGTTTGCCCACAAAATATCGGGTAATGTCAACCCCGGATTAATAAACCATGGTTTGTTAATTAGAGGGCTATTCCCCCAATTGTCATGATTTGAAACTTTTTTATGGTACCTTCCCAATTGAACAGCCGTTTGGGGTTTATTAATCCAGGGTTGACACTATACCCCAACCAATGATCTTCCCCCTACGGGAGAATGTTGCCATCCCCATATCCCTCGTCCGCTCAGGGGGCGAACTGGGTCCCGCTCTTCAGGGTTCGGTGCTGGCGGCCTTGCAAGGCTTGGGAACCTGGATGTGAGTAGAATCTAAGGCGCTGGTTTCAGGCAGATATAATTTATCTGGGTAAATTATAACGACCTCACTACGACCTCACTGGAAATCATAGTTAGTACGGGGAATCATCCCCAAATGGCCTTAATTCAGGTTAGTGAAATATTATAATTTGCCCAGATTTATATAATGGGTAGCTAAATACAACTGGCTATGGTAGGGGCTTCAAATATATGACTTTATGTTCAAGCACAGTTGGGATGATCCCCACTTCACTTTTTTTAAAGGGTGTTTGAAACCACCAATCAGAAAGATCATTGATATCATGTAGGTGTTCAGAAGATGAAACCAGGGGCTCACAGAATTTCGGTAGTTGTTGGCATCACATCATCCATCATCCAATTTTGCGATGCGCTTATATTTAACCCAGAAGTACTGTCCATGTCATGGGATAACTTTTCAGGCAGGGAATTCTTGTGACGCAGCCAAGAAGTTTGGATTTGTGTTCCAAACTTCCTGTTGGCTATGTCCACACTTGTTTGTTGTTACAATTTCCAGTTCTCCTTTGTTGTTATTTAACGGTTATTCTGTTGCTGAAATCAACTTTCTATTCTTTGACTCTTGGCTTCCGATTTTTGTTTATAACATGTTATGTTGTTGAAATATATTGAAATATCCACTGTTTATTACTTCCAGTCCCGTGACTATTCTTTCTGTCGCCTATTAAAGAAACAACACGAACCTGTTCAAAAAATCAGTTTCGTGCGTACCAATTAAGTCTTAAGTTTTGTAATGTCATTCCATGAAAAGGAACCAGCCACTTTCTAGATCTTCTTAATCCATTATACAATTCAGTTTTATGAACATTTACTGGTTGGTGGTTTGGAACATTTGGATTATTTTTCCATTCAGTTGGGAATAATATATCATCCCAACTGACGAACTCCATCATTTTTCAGAGGGGTAGGTATACCACCAACCAGATATGATTTGGTACCAGTTTTATAGTTTTATGATGTTTTATGAACATTTGGTACCCAACTAACTATAAAACTGGATTGTATAAAACACCATTTAAAACTATACAATCCCAAGCACCATTTTCTAACAGCTTTCTCCACAGCCCAGAGTAAACCGTTTTTCACCAAGGTCCGAGTCCAGATCGGGACGCCTCCAACTTGGGCCAAGCGTTGGCGAGGCTTTCAGCGGGAAGATTTACAGGAAACACCAAGAAAAACCACCCAAAATTGATGGTCTATAAAAAGCATGGTATTTTCTGTAGATTGATTAGATTGTAGTTATTTTTTTCCCTGGCCACTTGTTGTTTTATTTTTAGTTTAGTTCGCCAAATGTTGAACTTCCATTGGACCGTTCCAGTGAAGAGCTTTTAGATTGCTGGAAGTGCTGTCATATTTCTGTGACATACCAGAAACCATGTTTGGCTTAGAGATGGACTTGATCGAGGCAAACTTCATCATGATTCCAGTCGAGAAGGCATAACTTGCATGGCATGATCAACAAACAAGTCCAAACATTTCGTGTTTTGTCACCATTCTTATTGGTGTCTTTTTGTGCATAGGTTGCATCTCCCTGATTTTTGACCAGCCCACTTTTTGCACTGTGCCATGGCCCCAATGACTTGCATTCAAGTCCCGCAGAGGGGGACATTCACGTGCAACAGTAGCACAGCAGAGGAGGCCGTGAAGTATTTGCGGCAAGTTTTGGACGAGCCCTGCCATGGGAACATGCTGTTGTCTTGCGGTCCACAGAAGCTGGAACCGGGGCAGCTGCTGCATGAATTTAATCGTGACCTCATGTGTACAAACTATTCATCCTTAAGTTCTAGACCTCCAATTCGTATCGCACAAACACACCTGCGTGGAATCACCATCGAACAGCTTTCATCTTTGCTTGCTTTTGTTAACAAAAGGGTTTCCACTTGGTGTGAGAACCATTCTGGGTCGCCGGAGTACGGGCAACCTTTGTCTTTCGAGACCTTTAACTTTTATCATTTACATTGCTGGGTCATTGACCCAGCCACGGCTCATCCCCATGCCTGCAGCTACGTCGAGTTAGTTGCAACAGCAGCGAAACGCCAACGACACTTGTGGTTTGTCTCCTACGTTTTCGTTGATCCGATCCACAAGTTCATGGGCTGCCTGGTGCACCACGCTTCTTTGCGCCAGTTGCATGGTCAGTTGCCTTGTGACGCAACTTATTGGATTGCCTCTTGTGCCAACAATCTGCATCGGAGGGAGTTTGATTTTGACGGCAATCCCCGCAAGATGCCCTTCTCCCGTGCACTGAAGCTGTCTGGCGGGCTTTTGCTGATCTTGGATGAAAGTTGCGCAGTGTTGACCAGGATCTGGAATTGCTTTGAAGTGTCCTTGGCAATGGAGGAGCGGGACAAATGGAGGTGGGGGAAGCCCTTTCTACTGGATGTGGCCGCCGTGGAGTACGATGACCAAGCACATCTCATCACAGATGGCCTGGTCCCTGCTGAGCAGCGCATGGAACGGATGATGGGTCTTTTGGCCAAAGGCCAGCGGGAGGCCGGGTTCCCAATCCGGATTTTGGATCAAGCCATGCAGATGGACGTTGCCTCTGCACACGCAAGTGCGGCTAAAGACAAGACAAAACTTCTCAACAGCCTTCGTCTTCCATGGGCAAAGACCAGGATGCTTCTTCAAGATGCTCCAGACTCAGATCCAAGTTATGAAGCAGTCAGTCGCGCCATGCGCGAAAAAATGGGCGCAGCCAATTTGCTCTCCTCAATGGCGAGAGACTTTCGTACGGAACACTATGCAGGACTAAACACAGATCCACAGATCTCAGCGCCACTCTATGGCGGTCTACCGAGGCATGAAGTGAGCAGGATCATCAACAACATGGAACGAGACCTTTGGAATCAACTGGAAGACACCGTGCAAAAGTTCTTCCCTAAGCTTGCTGGCGCTGGATGGACCCAGTCTGACGTTGAGCAAAAGGCAAAGGAGATCCGCGCTAAAAATAGCTATAGCGCAGGAGTCAGCATGGCCTACTTGCTTCAAGATTTTGTGGACTTAGCCCAACAGAAGTCACAAAGAGTAGATCCAACCTTTCTCCAATTGAAAGAATGTTTTTGGTTGGGTGAGGATAAAATCGGCCAAGACCTGTTTTGCCCAAGGGATGGAAAGTTAGGCTGTGCTTTGGTGGATTTGCTTCCCCCACAAGATCGAAAAAGGCAAAACTACTTCATGTCCTGGAGTTGGCAGTACTCACTGCGACAACTAACCAGTGCATTGCAGATCTGGCAAGCACAGGAAAGACGTGAAGATATTTTCTTCTACATGTGTTTTTTTGTGAACAATCAATTTCGTCTCATTGTCGACGGAACTCCGGCTGGTAGTGACAACTTAGAGGAGGTCTTTGAAGAGAACCTTCAACGTTGTGGCAGGATTCTAGCCGTTTTGGACACATGGGACCAGCCCAGATACCTGCGACGAGTTTGGACCATCTATGAACAGTACTTTGCCTGTTCCAAGAGAATCCCCGTGACATTCGTGATGCCTCAAGAAGCAAGCGCATCCTTGTCACAACAGATTTCTCTGGGAGATACAGGCATTACCGAGGTAATCCGGTCTCTCTCTGAGGTCAACGTGGCCAATGCGCAGGCATATGATCCAAGGGATGAGAGGAAGGTCAAAGACACCATCCAAAAGACAGTTGGTTTTTCGGTGGTGAACCGGCATGTCAAAAGCGCCATGGTTCAATGGATCACCGGGGTTGTGAAAGAGAAATTTGAGAGACTAGTCCAGGAAGCAGGTGACTGCGAGGACACCGAGGACACCGAGGACACATTTTTTGTCTAGAGAGTTTAGAAGGCTAGCACAAGTCTAGCGCCAGATTCTGCGGAAAAGATTTCTCGGTGATAGTGTTGTTTGTGTCTTGATTGCATGTTCAACGGCTATCCGTGGTTGCATGAGAACATATGAGAACCCAAGTACCAGCCACTCTCTGGCGGCATTCCTTTTATTTTGCAGCACCCAGCCCCTTGAAATTGTTGTTTTGATACGTTTCCATAGCAAAAATCATGGTAAACCATAGGATTTTGGGATATATTTGTTGGACAAATCCATTTGGGTTCTCATCACATACATATAGATTTTATATGATTTTATCCGAGACAAACAATGGATGTGGCTTTGCCCTAAAAAAGGGGATGCCCGTGGATCTCTGCAATTTATGGTAATTATTCTGGGAAAAGGTGATAGACCATGGGACTTTGGAGTACCCTATTCTCATCAAGTGAAAAATTGCAATCTTCCAGGTTTCCAGGGTTTCAACGTCCCTTGAATTGCATTGAATTGTTCTGGGTAAATTTGATCACGACCTCACTGCGAATAATCTAATGAAGGTGTACCCTATAGTAATATATGATATATATAAATATAAATGTAATATACATAAGTGGATTGTTGGTTATCGGACATTTTGGCCCCCTTTTTCCTGTGCCAAGCCTTTGAAAAAAACCCCGGAGAATCCCATGGGTTGGTCGTGTGAAGAGAGGAGACCAGGATTGCCCCAAGTTCACCGGTTACCATCTGGTTATGATATTCACAGTTCGCCATGGAAAATCACCATGCTATTAATAGGTAAACCATCTATTTCGATTAGGGCCATCTATACCATGGCGAACTGTTAAATAGCCAGAGGGTAGATAATCGTCATTGTTCCATATTTTTCCCAATCAATTCGCAATTTTGGGATATGTCCAATTTCATCCAATTTCCAGAAGTGCCAGGCTCCTGCGAGAGCTTCCAGCTTGGCATGTGCCAGGCTCAGATGACGTGGCGTGTTTATTTTGCTTGACCCCTTTGATGGGGCTGAAGATGGGGAAAATGTTGATTTAACCAACAAAAATCGTGTTTTACCGTGGTTTAACATGGTTTAAGAATCAATAATGTGGATTTAATATGATTTATGCAGTAATGAAGGTTGCTAATTTGGTGGGGCTGCAAATGTGGATACGAAATACCCCAACCCCCAACATGGCAGTTTTCACGAGAGGGTTAACCGACAACAAATGGTGATTTAACCAATCGAAATAGAATTTACTATATCTGGATGTAAGCTCTTTCATGGTAATTTTCAATCGGAATAGATGATAGGTCACCAGTAGACTTGGGTATACTTCATGTTTGATGTTTTTTGGACAAAACCCAAGTGAGTTTTGGTGAAACGTGTCAAATCTTAGCATCACTTACTTGGTCGGCCCTTTGACACTCTGGCGTGCTGGAACTTTCCCCGTTCCTACGATGTTTTGTCGTATATTTCCCTGTCAAATGGATCCCCCATTCCAAGCTGATTGTGCCGGAGGGTAAGACAAATATGTTCAGAAACTCCCGAAATATGTCATACTCCCATAGGCTTTTGAAATATGAAGGAAACTCCCAAAGACAAACATGTTTACAAGTATAGTAAAAGCCTATGGGTGTCCTTTCAAGTTTCCCAACATCCAACACACAATTTCAATTAGTTTCAGCCATACCAAGGAGTGGGCGGTGTCAGATGCAGCTCATGGGGGAGCAGATGATGAGGCGAACCAAGTGAAACATGCCGATCTTGTCTAGAAAACTCGGGTTTATTATGGTTTATTATGGTTTATTATGGTTTATTATGGTTTATTATGGTTTATTATGGTTTATTATGGTTTATTATGGTTTATTCAATTTCATTCAAGAGAATGTGAGGACAAAACAGACAAGCGTGGTGATTGAGCCAAAAAAGCAAGGCGACTCAATCAACAAACAGCTGGATTTTTGTCTCAATAGTCTGAGGATACATGAAACCATTTCAGGAGCACTCCAATTTAGGAAACTATATCACTACTTAGTTTGGTAGATGGTTTTAAACTTTTATGAGCTGGTATTTGTTCAGCTCCTACTCTGGACGAAACTACCAATCAGGAAATAACTTGGGTTCATTGATTCAACCATTGGTTGAAAAGTGCGACTTCGTTACCCAATTTTTGGCCATCTCCTAGATAGTTTGTCTCAAAAGGGGGATACCACCAATTTCTTGCAATTTAATTGGCAACACCATGACCGCTGGATTTTTGGGTTTCAATTTTTGAGACAAGCCTATGTCACTATATACTCTATAATTTTCTTTGATAACTTAAAAAGTACTACACTATTTATTGTGACCAAATTTGTTTTAAATACTTTGTGCTATACTATTAGGTATCATATTGTTATTCTATATAAATATATATATACTAATAATATATATATAATTATATATAATATTTTATTTAAATCTATATCATATATGTACTATTATATATGTACTATAATATATTGTCCTATTTTACTGTAAATATCTACCATAAATGCTGTGTGCCAGGACGCACCGCCTGAACCTTCCACCAAGCGCCGCCGTGGGAGAGCCCAGAAAAGCTGGAGACTTGTTTTTTTTTCGTGCTCGAAAACGTTAAGAAATCGGATGAATCAATGTGGAATAATAGGATTGGTCAATTCTAAATAGTACAGTGATGATATAATGTGGTATTGGTGATAATGTTATATTTTATAGTATTATACCAATATTCAATGGGGAAATTCAGGATCCTAAAATGGAGGTACTGTACCACATAAGACCATATTTTGTGGTGATATTCCCTGAAATTTAGGCCTAAGAAATAGGCCGTATATATGGTAGGTACCTCCAATTTAGGTTCCTGAAATGGCCATTGAATGAATCCCATGATTAAACACCACCTAAATATCCCTAAATGGTACCAATATGTCCCAAAACCATGGTTTCTAGAGAGAAAATACGGCTGTTCAATATTAGGAGGATGGGCCAAAATGCCGAAAAACATTGAAATCATGCTGGTAAAGCAATAGTAAACAATCTCAAAGTCACCATAAATGGTTGCTATAAACCATCAAAATACGGGTGGTTTATTATTGCTTTACTAGCATTAAAGACATGATTTAGAACAACAAACTCTCACCTGCGCTGAAGCTGACCAGCTGACGATGAGCTGATCAGAGGCCATCGATATGGCCGATTTCCGTTGGATACCCGGCCTGGTAAACTAACATAGCTATTGAACATGGCCATTTATGGTGGTGATTTTTCATAGTTATGTTAGTTTACCATACAAAAAACTATGGAAAGATCCACCATTTTATAGCTGGGTAAATCCACTATTTCGACTGGGCCATTTTCAATAGCAAACTGTTTGTTTACCAGAGGGTATGATCTATGAGAACTTGCTTTGCGCCAGTTGCTTTAGGTTTATGCATTGGGGAAGATGATGCCTAAAGATTGTCAACATTCAGACAGGAAAGCTCTGTTTGATGATTCCTTGGAAAACCAATCCAATATAGTTGCTTGATGTTGTTTGTTTCAGAACTTCGGAAAACTTTGGTAAGAAGTGGAAAAAAAACACATGGAGTGTTTAGCCACCCAACTCATCCCAACCCCCCTGGTCAAAATGTGGGTTTGTCTGAAAATAGGGTATATTCCCAATTATAGCCATTTAGTAGGGATAATGATCATTAACCATTGGGTTTAGGGGTACACTATTTTCAGACACACCCATGTGATTTCGGTAGCTCACTGGCAGTCCCAGGTAAATCTTCTGGCGCTGCGATGGGTGCTTCAATGACGCGTGTTCGACGGGCTCGTGCCGATCGGACAGGCCAGCGGAAACAACAGATCAGCTGCTTGGTGGCTCATCCCACGGCTCGTAAGTGGGTTATAACCCCAGTTATAAATGGGATAAGTAGGGTTAATCCACTTATAACTGGGGTTATAACCCACTTACGAGCCGTGGGATGAGCCACCAAGTATCCCACCTTATAATAGCCATTATAGACCATATACCTAATGGTTGGGTGATGTTCAATGGGGACATTTAGTGACCCATGAATTAATATCGTTATCCCTTGAAAGTCCCCGAAGTAACTGGAGGTTTAGTTTGCTGGGAACATCATCGAACTATGGAGGATTTTCCAGCCATGTTTGATAAAACCAGAATATATCGCTATTTCACGATGGGTTTAGTTTGCTATCTTGGGATATTACCCTCTGGTAAACTAACATAACGATGGAAAATCACTATTTTTAATGGGAAAATCAACTATAAATTACCATTTTCAATAGCTATGTTAAAATACCAGAGGGTAGATAACTACTTGAAAAACGATCACCATTCTCACGAACTGCATCTCTTTCAGAAAATTCACAGATCAAAGTCGCGGAGACTCAAGTGACAGCTGAGGTTTGTATCAGTTGGCCTTGCTGTTGCGCAACTGCTGCTCAGTCTCGCCCTCAGCGCTTGAGTTACGAAGAGTTCTTTTTTGGCACCTGTCGGCGGTTGAGGTTTGGAGCATTGAACTGACAAATCCAAAGCTGTTGGGCCTTGGGTATGAAAAAATACTGCAGTATGACTATGATACATCTATAGTCTATAGTCATCACGGAGAAGAATATGCACATATAACACATATATGTCAAAACATCCTCACTGAGAAAGGACCATAGTTCTTTCTGCTTCAGGACAAAAAAGGATACTGATTTGGATCCGAATTGGCCATTGGTGGGACGACCCATTTGAGGAGAACGTCACCATATTAATGAACCAACAGTAGCTGTATTCCAAATATAATATAACCTTATTTCAGGCGAATTCAGGATACTCATAATTGGTGAAATTATGCTAATTCTCCTTGTGAGTGCTAACTAAAAAACAATCCCCGACTCTCCCGACTAAAGAATTCTTCTTATTTTCACGTGGGTGGAACAATTACTCATTGGTGGCCTCACATATTTTTCAGTTTCAACATGTTTCAACCAGATTTGTCATGCTGATCCCCAATGACGAGCCTATTTGTCAGATGGGTGGCTCAACCACCAGGTGGAAGCTGTCCTGCTGATGCTTCAGTCGGCCCCGGAGTTCGGTACCACAGTTGCCAGGGTTTTTCTAAAGGCCTTAGGAAATTGAGGGCTTCTTGACGGGATTGAGGTGGAATTTCATGTGTGTAAACCAATCAAACATAGGGGATATTCGCTAACTGGATAAGATGTCCCATGGTTGGACATCACCATTGGTCGTTGAAGATGGTATCCTCAACGCTTGCAATGGGAGTTGGTGGGAAGTGACACCAGATAGAATGTGCAGAAAAATGCGTCACGTGGTAAAGCCTGAGAGATATACACAACTATACTGAATAGTTCCAAATAAATCCTAATAATTTAGTATACCTGTATAGCAGTTGTGGGTCCTCCTGAATCGCATAGATGCACATTTTGGGCCTGGAGGCCCTGAGGTTCATTAACAAACTGTGCAGAAGACTAAACAAGTCATGGTAGAAACCTGAACAGTTGCTAGGGGTCTCTACATATTTTGTTCTTCAGACCTAAACGTCACCACTGCTGGCTTGATGATGGCGTTGAACCCTCAACAAGACGATGTACAGCATATCACCGGAAATACATGGAATCTTGGTGTTTTTTTCAGGTTTTTTGTCTTTGGATTTCAGGTGTTATTATTTATTTCAAGGGAGTATCAGCTTCAGGGAATATAACACGCCAGCTGCAGCGACATACCAGCCGTGTCCCAGCCGTGTCCAGCCGTGAGCCAGTGACTTGGGATGGAACTTGGGGGGACCTGGAAATCCTGTCAGAAACATACCTGGCAACCACAAAAACAAAATCTTACAACCATTAAGAATCCAACTCATGTGGGTAGCAAAAATGCTAAGTCAGTTAGACGTGACGTTTGGTATCTTCTTGTCCGTGCACGTTTTTGGTTGAGAAAAGTAAGAAAAAAAGAAAAACAAGAAAAACAAGAAAAGTCAAAAAGTCAAAAAGTAGAAAAACGATGGTTTTTGCAATCTTTACGTTTTTTGCCATTCGTTTTTCGCAAGAAAAATAGAAAAATAAGAAAAATAAGAAAAGTGAGAAAATAAGAAAAATAAGA
>Ga0126342_10002094_pt1 | contig 30251 bp, 34 predicted proteins | sample Cyp1metagenome_FD_92528 | JGI IMG/M metagenome (GOLD analysis project Ga0126342, IMG submission 92528) | Coral microbial communities from Lord Howe Island, Old Settlement Bay, Australia - Cyphastrea 1 metagenome | ecosystem: Host-associated > Invertebrates > Cnidaria > Coral ...
ATATAATATAATATAATAAAATATAATAAAATATAATATAATATAATATAATATAGTATAATAAAATATAATATAGTATAATAAAATATAATATAGCATAATATAGTATAGTATAGTATAATCAAAAAAATAATATATTGTGTTATCTTACATTATTTTATATTATATCATATTTTTCTATTATATATGATTTATATTCTGTATGATATATGTGTTTTTTTAATTTTATTATATTATACTATATCATGCTATATTATATTTTATTATACTATATTATATTATATTATACTATATTATATTATATGTTATTTTATTATATTATATTATATCATATTTTATTATATTATATATTATGCTATATTATATTATCATATTTTATTATATTATATTAAATTATATTACATTACATTATATATAGAGTGTCGGATTAGATGTGAATATCAAAGGATGTCTTTGCATTTTGCATATTTTGCGAAGGCAGGGGGATGAAGTCGATGGGCTAAGCACCTTGTAGGAGCTGTTTGTGGAAGTCCAGGCAGCGAGGCACAGGACTCAAGCCACACGTCGGGAAAGTTCTCAGCGTTGCCATCCACAGACGTGCGAAGATGTGCAACGTAGATTTAACATGAGTGAACCAGGAACTGATGAATCATGTTGTCAGACTCTTTGATTGACCACCTTTGTTTCTTGAAGCTCTGCGTGCTCGCTTGATTTTGTGGAGGGATTGATTGCTGTGGAATGCTGTGGACCATTGCAAGGTCGAATCGAACTGTATCAAATGCGGCAATGCATATGCAGCTGACTCCATTTTTTGCCGCAGATGTGGTCACAAGCGAATGGAGGTGCGCACACACTTGCTCAGAGTTACTATCTATGGGTTGCAAACTGAAAGCTGCAGCATTTGTCGTGAGATGCATTTGGGGCCTCCCAAGTAGTTTGATTTCTACAGATCAGCGCACGCTTCTGCATTGCCCGAAGTGGTTCCAAATGTATTTGTTTTAGGATCACAAGAGGACACCCTAGCCTGATGTACAGTATCACAAGAGGAAATCTAGCAAATTTGATTGTTTGGATAAACTTTAAATGTTTGACACGGTTTCAACTTTTGTTCAGGTGGGACGGATTTGGTGAACGCCAGACGAAACTGTATAGTTTTGATATGTTTTCATGAGACAGAGAGCAAGAGGTATATATATTCATACAATTTCATACAAAGATGAGGGCATCACAGACCCATTGGCCGATGACTGACTAGCGGCCACTCATCCACCTCTTTGGGCTAGCTGCGCTCAGTTGCTTTCAAGTTTCGGCATGCTCATCCAATTTCTGATTTCTCTTCTATTGACTGTGTTGACCTTCCAAAAGTATCCAAAAGTGGTCATAATTACTCCCTGCGCCTCGCAAGATTGTAGAAGTCATCATACATCAACGCTCCGGTTGCCAAAGATTCTTGTATATAGTTGGTCTGCCCAACAATTTGCTACAATTCAAACCAGTGCAATGAGTAACTGAGAAATTATATAAACAATAAGATTCTTGCAGAACAAAATCTTTTGGAGTCATACCTGTTTGGTGCTGTAGCCTCTCAGTTTTGGATGTTGCAGCCTTCTTTGCATCCGATGGTCAAACGGCTTGGGAAGCGAATATAAACCATTTTACGACCAAGCCGCGGGCCGCGGGGAATTGTTATTTTGCCAATGTGTTTGCGTGATCGCACATACTAGTCGGTGGCACTTCTGGCAACAGACAGGGCCATTTTGACACTAGTTGTCTAGTACCTGCGGGCATTCCCAATCAATTGCCATTCCCATAGAGGTCTTGCATTTGCCTCCACATATGTTGCCACCACAAAGAGAGTTCCCCAAAGGTATCCAAGTGCCCCCAGTGATCAGTTTAGCCTTTTTTCAAGTTTTGTGGAACGCACACTGGAGCATGTTGTCCAAAATTTACAAAGTCTACGAGTCTACAAATGCATTGATGAATATTGATGATCAATTGATGTCTATTCACCTTGCACCAACATCTACGCACAGTGATAGCTTGACGACTTTGCAAACCGGGTACTACTTGAATCTGATGAATATATTTTCTGCAAATGACGGGGGGCTCGTCCGAATACAAAAGACATGAGTCCTATGTCATGTCCTTATCGTGATTTTTGGGGGGTCGATCCAGGTGTATGTATATATATATATATATTATATACGTAGTGCCAAGTCATGACAATGGCAACTCCTTTGTCAGGATGAAGAAAGAGGATAGTATGTGAATCGACCTATTTTTTCCTGGATGCAGAAAGGTATAGTGACAGTGGAGTAGGTGCCCAAACATCCTGTGACATGCTGCGACATGAAATGCAATCTGTTGCTTTTTGCACCATGATGACTAGGAGCTAGGAACGCTTGCACTTGTTCCAAGTGTTAAATATGTTAAAGGTTTCGTCAAAATAGTTGTTTTTCTTCGTTCTCCAGTTGGTCAAATCTACTTTTGTAACCGTTGTCCTGACGCATATCCTCAAATGCAAACAAACAAGCATAAAGATCATAAAGCAAACTGTCCAAGAACTGCAAGAAAACGACGAACAGCTTCTAGCTGGCGCTGGCAAAGGTGCATGGACGCATGTTTGGTTTTGCACATGAGATGGGACTTGCCCACCCTTCACCCCCCTTTGAGAACACACGGGCATGAAGCAGAGGCACCCATAGCCCCCCCAAACAGCAGGGACGAGGTTATATATTGTAGGTTGCAGCAGACGGCCAAAAAATGAACCTGCGAACACACATCATTCTAAGATATTCTAAGTCATTCTCGTTCTTAAAACCCAGCACAATGGCCGACTCAGGGGGGTTTGTCACGGCATGTGTGCCAGCATACAGTAGCAGCTGATTCTTTTTGGTGTTAGAGATCACAGAGCAAAACACATGCGCACACACACACACATGATCACGCGTGCCTTTCCAATACTCTTCAGAAACCGGGGAACATTGGACTTGTCCCCACAGCGGGTATGCTTTCAATACGTGCCAAGGAAGCGTCAGTGTTTGAGGCCCCGGCCTTTGTTCCAAAAGCATGCGCAACTGTGCAAGCCACAAATAGCCTTGATGGTTCATGTCTTTGAGAGGCCACATCTGAGTAGATAGAAATCGTAACATCAAGAGACTTTTTGGAAGCAGAGGAAATAGTTTTTGACGACAAAGCAACTGAATCAAACATAGAGACTAGTTCAGCAGTTGAAAGCAGACACTCATTAAACAGGACTAGTTGTTTGTCATGGTCCTGAATGGATCGCACTGCAAATGGGAAAAAACATTGTTATTTTTGTTTGTTTTTGTCTTTGGCACCGTGCTGGCATGGGAAAAAACTGAAACAGGATGACTTACTTGCAACTAGCCACAGCCCCGTCCTGTGTCTTGTTGTTTTCATGTGGATTTTGCTGATATATGCCAACATAAGTTGCGTGCCATAATTATTATTTGTAATGTCCCTTTAATCCTTTGTCATGTGTCAAAATGTGCGTGGCCTTCACCTAGTCCTAAGTCATGTGGGTTTGCAGAGTGGCCAGGGCTAGCGCCCAAGTCCTGTGTCGTAAGTCACGAGTATATGGCCTGAGAATATGTGAGAGGCATCGCCAAGCCATGGCAAGATTGAGGTTGTGACTTGCGCTTCCCGACTGCAAAAAGAAAGAAGATGAAGGAAGTAATATACGTAGCCATCGAGAAGTGGGGAGAAAGCATCCAAGCGAATTCTGAGGCTCGATGTGGAAATGCATATGCTGATGCAGACTCGCAATTCTGCAGAAGATGTGGACATAAACGCCACTGAGGGGCTTCGCAGGACCATTGCTGTTGAGTTATAACGTTGAAGTTTGCTTCCTAGGCAAGAATGGACCGGCTAAGCCAAAGGTCAGGAAAACTTTGTGGAAATGTGATCAATTAGTTCTCCACAACTTTTGGATTGCACCTAGCCATTTTGCCATTTTTGATTCAAGGTGGGATGCTTTGCCAAGTTGCTAAGAAATCACAGTGTCGTTGTCCAACGCCTGCTTTAACCATTCATCGAAAAATTCGGAGCGGGCGCTATGTACTACATACTTCTACATACATCGCATACCATTGCATTACAGTATCGCACATTAGGTCACATTACCTTACACTACTACGTTTCATCAATACACGAACGCCTTTTTTTTGCCCTAATCTCAAATCTCAAATGCGGAATGCAAGGAGCCCTTGTTGAAACCTTTGCAAAAAGAGCTGGCCAAGAGGCAGTTTAGGGTCGCGCTACAAAGAGATAGCAAGTTATTCTCTACTCCAAGTCAACTGTCCAGAACTGAGAAAGCCTTAGCGATAAACCGGAGTCGCAATTCTGCAGAACCGGTCGTTAGAGGGATGGGGGGGGAGTGTTTTTATTGGCGGCGGGTTGTTGTTAATTGGGGGGTGTTGTTAATTGAGGGGGAGTTGTTGTTAATTGGAGGGGTTGCTGTTAAGGGAGAGGTGGTTGTTCAATTGGCGGGGGGGCGGGGCTGGTGTTCAATTTTGGGTCTTGCAGCTTGTGCTGGCCTCTGCGCTCCCTTTACATTGTCTCCGGGAAGCTCATTGCCACAAAAATAGTTCACGGGACACTTTCTTGGATTCAAATGGTCAACAGGAAGGGTTTTTCATGCCTTTTCAAAACCAAATTGGTATACGGTAGTTTTTGGGGTTCAAGCTGGATTTGATTGGCGACGCTCTTGGACTTTACGTGGGATCCGGTTCAAAAGGAGCTTTGTTTGAGTTTCAGATAGTTCCAGTTTAGCAACCGGTGCGTTCCCCAACAGCCGCAACGGTTTTTTTTACAAATCTTTCTGAAGCGTGCTCCGAATCCAAGCGCTGGAAACACCTCAGCTGGGTTTCCGTGAGTTAAATGGCCGCAAATCCTGTTGAACCTGACCTGACTCTGCACCAAAGCCTCCCAGACCTTCTCCGGAACCCTGTTGAACGTGACTTGGCTCTGCACCAAAGCCTCCCCGACCTTCTCCAGAACCTTCTCCGAAACCCTGTTGAACCTGACTTGGCTTTGCACCAAAGCCTCCCAGACCTTGTCCGGAACCTTCGGAACCTTCTCCGGAACCCTGTTGAACCTGACCCTCCCGGAACCTTCTCCAGAACCTTCTCCGGAACCCTGTTGAACCTAACCTATAGCTCTGCACCAAAGCCTCCCACACCTTCTCCGGAACCTTCTCCGGAACCCTGTTGACCTGCCTGTTGAACTTGACCTGGTTCCATACCAAAGCCTCCTAGACCTTCTCCGAGAACTTTCTCAGGGACCCTGTTGAACCTGACCAGACCTTCTCCGGAACTCTGTTGGACCTGACCCGGCTCTGCACCAAAGCCTCCCGGAACCTTCTCCCGAACCCTGTTGAACCCGACTGGCTCTGCACCAAAGCCTCCTAGACCTTCTCCGAAACCTTCTTCGGAACCGTGTTGAACCTGACCCGGCTCTGCACCAAAGCCTCCGAGTCCTTCCCCGGAACCTTAATCGAAACCCTGTTGAACCTGACCTTCTCCGGGAACTTTCTCCGGAACCCGGTTGAACCTGACCTGGCTCTGCACCAAAGCCTCCCAAACCTTCTCCGTATCCCTGTTGAATGTGACCTGTCTCTCCACCAAACCCTTCCCGACCTTCTCCGGAACCTTTTCTGGAACCTTCTCCGGAACCCTGTTGAACTTGGCTTTGCACCAATGCTTCCTGGAACCTTCTCTGGATCTCCGGAATCCTGTTGAACCAGGCCATACCAGGCTTGTCTCTGCACCAAAGCCTCGCAGACCTTCTCCGGAACCTTCGGAACCTTCTTCGGAACCTGGTCTGACCCGGCGCCTGCACCAGTGAACACCGGAGCTATTCTGGGCTGAAGACCCCATTAGTTTACGCTGTTAGGGAAAAAACCCGTAACAGAGCAAATGAGTGTCACAAGTGCATATGTTTCTGCACGGGCTGTCTCAAAAGACAGATTGCGCAGGAAAAGAAAACGCCTTCTGGGTCTTTCCTTCAGCAGTCCCTTGCAACTATGTTTTTCATGTGTTTCACCCATGGGAATTTGTCTTCGCATGTTTTCGCATTTGCTTGCAACTATACTTGGGCATTGGCGATGTGGAGCAGCTCAGCAGACAAAAAACCTTGCACACATCGTCCAAAGTTGACCAACAGACGATCAGAATCGATCAGGGGTATTGCCTCAAGCATTGTCGCTTTGTTTGCTTGTGGAGGACTTTTTCGATCCCGGCAAGCAAGAAGCCAGTGCTCAAAGAAGTGCAAAATGTTGTCATCATCTGCAAGAAAAATGCCTGGTGTTCATTCAAGAATGCAATGGAAGGTCAAGTTCAGAATTTGCATATATCGTGTTTTTGTTGTGTGTTTATTTCCCTTTTGTGTACAGGGAAAGTGCTGTTTGTTTCCCAGACGGTCCGTACATGTCAGCAGTGGGGATGTGCTTGATCTTATGCCGTTGACTTTTTGTAGATAGCATGTTCACTTTACCGAAGTGTTTGGTTTGCCCAGGTTTCTTTTGCTCCACAAAGATCATGCATAGAGGAAAAGCAAACACATATAATATATTTATATTTATATGTAATAGTAATAATAATAATACTAACAATAATAATAATAAGAAGAATAATTATATATATATATATGTACATACATACATATATATATAATGTGAACAAGCAAAGTCTTCGCCCAGCACAAACCATAGATTTCGGATGATTTCAGGCGTTGAGCAGATTCCAAGATGGAGTCCTGTAAATTGAGGTGAAAGTACTGGGTAAGTCAAGGTGATATTGCAATGACGGCTTCGCAATCAAGCATGCAAGAGCTGCTGAAAAAGTCCCAATCCGAGGCAACAGCTGCCATTGCCACGTTTGATGAATTCGAAGTGTGTCCCTTTGATATTCTAATTAGTTTTTCTAATTTGTTTATGTGCGTTCTTTTCTCTCATTTCTGTAACATTTGTCCATTCGGATTCACAACCCTGTTCTTTTGCTACTTTTCTTTCCGGATTTGACTGACGTGCCCACTGTCTGTGCCCACTGTCTGTGCCCACTGTCCACAGTCCAACATTCACATGTGCGAGGGCACCTTTTGTTTTGCAGGTGGCGACGGCAATCCTTGAAGAGTTGCAAGGCTGCGCGCTCCGTGAGGGAGAACTTGGTCCGAGTAGGTCACCCAACCAAGGAGCATCGCAGTGGCTCTAGTACTGGCTCTAACAAAAGCATCAAAATTCCAGGCGTTGGCATAAACGAATATAAACGATGCAATCCACTGCAAGAGATACATAGATACTCTCCACTGCAAGAGTATATAGAGTATAATTACATCAAACCTTGGATGCACCCAATTACACTGGTAATTTACGTTACATGCACATAATGTCGCATGAAAATAATCAATGATTATAATTGCACTTAACTCAAGATATATAATAATATATATATAATCATGTTTGGTGCCCCAGTTCCTGATTCCTGTACAATTTCAGATTCTCCTTTCTTTCTTGCTCTGAATTGATTCACCGTGACACAAAGCCCGCAAGCTTTGAGCACTGGCAAGTAAGTCCTAGATGCATGGCATGTATAATTCAATATGTATTCTGATTATTCTGTATGCAGTATACAGCTGATTATGCTGATTCCGATTGATTCTGATGTGTTTCTGTGTTTCCTCGTGTGTATTTTGACCGATCAAATCTTGCCTTCCCGAGAGGTCAAGCCAAGAGCCTGCCACAAATTGAGCTGCGAATCCAAAGGTGCCCCAGAGCGCTTGAATCCAAAGAATCATCAGAAAATATCAGAAATATCAACAAAATCCTTTCCAGCCTTTCCCACCCTTTTCATTCTTTCCCCATTATTCCCCATTCAGAATCAACAGAATGTGATGCACTATTGGAAAAGTCCCCAACTTGCAAATGCAAAAATCAAACTACTGAGTAAGTACTGGGGAGGACTGCATGATACTGTATGTCCGAGTTGTGATGGATCTTATGCTGCTTGCCTTGCTCAGAAATTGACCCACACTGAGGTTACAAACCGGGTCGAATGCTCCTCACAGCAACTATGCGCTTGAGCCTTGGAAAGCGAACTGACAAGATTCCAAGGCTCGGTACAAGATTTCCAAGGAGATACACTCGGTACAAGCCGTCCTTGGGTTGCGGCGCTTCGGGTTTACTCGTCATGACAAAATCTCAAGAACAAGAATGGCAACAGTAATTTGCAAATCTAATTAGTACTGTATAGTAACAAAAGCTGTAACTCTCACTTTGCGCTGCTTGCTTAGGTATGATCTTGTACTTCCGTGACCTGGAAGATGTGGTGTTGGGATGCATGAATGCGCATGTCAGGAAGATAAATGTTAGTGAACAAATCTGTGGTACAAGCAAGACAATTATCACCAATTGTCTTTGTCAAGGACAAGTTGTTTCGACGTGTAAGAATCCAGATTAGATCCGATTAAGAAGAAAGGGCTTGAAATGCAGAAAGACAGAAAAGAACAAAGAAGCAAAGGAAGACCACTCTCGAAGTGTGCGGAAGCCATTGACTTAGCATGTTTTTTCATGTCGGTTTCTCGACACCAGGTACTTGCTCATATACCTGTCGGCCGATCAACAAGCAGATATTTCCGTGTCAGCAGCTTGGATTTTTGGTCGAGGAAGTCTGACACCCTAAAGGGTCACCAGGCCTGATTTGTCTTCTTGCTGAATCTTGCTGATACGCTTGCCTAGGTCTGCAGACCCATTTGTGGCATTTCCAATGGAAGTTTGGCTGCAGCGGGATGGGACGGCGAGAGCAAGACTTGCAAGAGCTGATGACTGCTGATGTGTCATGATGTGTCCAATGTCCGATGCTGAATGGGTTTCAAGATGTTTCAAGATGTTTCAAGGCAAACTTCCTGATGTCAAAGGGTTTCAAGGCTGGCAGCTCTTGGCAGGAGAAAGGTGGAAAGGTGCTTCAACAGGTATGTGTGTGTGTGCAAAAGATGACAGGTCGTCCGAGAGACTGAAGAGGCGTTGAAGAAGAGGCGGACCTGCAAAAATCCTCAAGTAATTCTAAGTCTAGATTTCATTTTTTCTAGTCCTTACTGATTCTTACTGATTCTTTTAATTTGCGTGGGATACGGTTCGGACAAACAAAGAAAAGAATAGGGATCGGCATTGGCATATAGCAAATCCCGGACTTGTAACCATCCAGTTAGTCTGCGAATAGAGAACTTCAGAACTCATTGCGTTTTGACAGACATCAACCATGAGCAACCCAGCAAATCCCAGCAACATGTTCAAGAAAGCTGAGACGCATTGCAACACTAGCGTCGCTTCAAGCGAAAACTGCAATGGAAGACATTGAGAAGGCTCTGCACTCCACAGCTGCATGTGCACGATGTCCTTCGTTGGGTTTGTAGAAGTGCATTGTACTTGAATTTGCAACCACCGGCCTTGTTCACAAGCAATACTTGTACCAATCGAGGGGTGTTGCAGGGTGCTTGGTGAGTTTGATAAAGATCCGATGCCTTCAGACCCTTCAGGCAGACGACATCCATCAACAAAAACCGACGTGTTTAATTGGAAGGGCTCCAGATGGCTCCAGGTTTGAAAAGAACTGTGTCCACCTGAGCTCGTTAAGATTAAAACTACATGGACTGGAAAGACCCCGTCGACGAGGCAGACAGATACTCACGAGAAAGCTCAAGGTAGAATAATGAGGGAAGCTTTGGATACTTCCCGAATCCCGCAAGTGGACAAGCCGGCCCTGCTGTGCGCCTTCAAAAAGGATACAACAATAATCAATAATATACAATGGAAAAATGAGACTTTGTTTATCTTTTTTCTGTTGCTTGTCTTTGGCTTCTTCTCAGTTTCTTCCCTCCCATTCCATCTTGGTTGCTTTATTGCTTTCAAACTGAAAGCCCCAAAACATGTCTGTAGAACGAGATTCAGTGGCTGTGCCTCGCATCTCTGATTGTACAATATGTATCAATATGATTCAATATGTTTTTGTTGGTTTCGTGTTGTTTGTTGGTCGAACTGAGTTGAATTGGTGTTCTTGCTGACCTTTTTTGTGCTTGTCATTGCTTGTCTTAGCTGAAGGACATCTTGAATGATTCTGATTGCGTCGAGGTCAACAGCTCCAGCTCTATCCCTCTCGGTTGGCTGCTGAGACCGAGCTGTATTCTCTGAGAAGATTTTGCTAGTTGCGGTTTAGGTATGTTTAGGTAGTGTTCCGCAAAGCGTTCAGCAAAGCCATTCTTACAGCCATTCAAGAGTTCTCATTAGAGGAGTTCTTGCTAGAGCAAATGTACATGTGTGTCTTACATGTGTAAAACGTATGTATGTAATTGTATGTATATTAATATATAATATATCCATACAGTTTTAGATAAGCCAAGAGGGCTTCTCTGATGTGGTCTTCTTTAAATGATGTTGGATCCTTGAAAATTCAGGGAAAATCTGGTCCAAATCCTTCGTGATCCTTTCTTGGATTTGTTTAGCTCCAGCTTTGATTTTACTCTATGGTGTTTTCAGTGGATTCACTGCATGACAAGTGTGGAATGTGGAACAACAACCTCCAGGAGTCACATGGGAAAACTGGGAAAAAGTCAGTTTTTCAATTGTTTTTTGAGTTTTTTGTTGTTTGTTTAGGTTTCTTTAGTTCTTTCCAGTTTTTCTCAGCATTTGCCAGCTTTCTCTAGCCTTTGGCTGCTGACACATCCGGACCAAGTGAAACTAGATTAGGCTAGAAAAGTCAGTGATGGGTGAAGCCCTTCAAGGCAGAGGTTCCGGTCGTGAAATGTGAGGAACGACCTTGGGACACACAGGGGAGCGTATCAGCGCAGCTCAGTGCAGGGTGGGTCAGTGGACTTATTGTGTTTTCTTTAGTTGTTTCCTAGTTTTCTTTAGCCTAATCTAGTTTGTAATTCAAGCTATTTTTCTCCTTTACTAGTACTAGTATGATTTAGAGCGGACCTGATCAAAGCGGCCCTGTAAGGGATTCAATGATACAGGAACCGGTATATTTTTAAGAACATCCTGACATTTCAGTCTGGTTTCAATGTGAAGCATCCTGCTCTAGCTGAATACTTGTAATGTGAGCCTAATGTGCCAAGGCTCGAAGCCAGACCAAAGAGGAGAGAACTGGAACAGTAAAGCCCTTTCAAAGCACGAAGATCAGCACAGCAACTGCGAAATATTCTCTGTTTTTTTTGATGTGAGGCATGCATTATATGTTGACATTTATTGACTGTGTTATGGAAATGAAGTCTTTATCTTTTCATGTGAACAGTTGCATAGTCATGGGGCAGTTGTCTGACGATTATTCAAAGCATAAGACGGGTATATTTAAGATGGATGCATGTTGATGCCCACCTTTTGTATCTTTTTGTACTCCCTGGTACTCTGGATCTAAAAAGTTAAGTTGCTTGCCACACATCCATATGATAAGTCAATAGCCAGGGAAGCAGTGGTGTCACAAAGAACCAATGATACGAAAACGTGCTTTGTTGTTGTACCTTCCATCCTGGTGTTCTGAGTGTTCTGGCTGCTTTGTTTTTTGATCTCATGTTCAATACTGTTCAATCTCATTTGTTTTTCGCGGTGAATCCAGCTGCTGCAGTCCGTGTGGGCTCCAATGTTCCAATGTGCCAATGACTCGTCTTTGTCTAATGAAATTTGTCATTGGAAGATACCACAGTCAGGCATGAACACGTCAATCATCATCAAACCTGAATGACCTTGAGATGTACCATGCAGTACCCCTGTGAATGGCACCGTGATCCACCGCCTGTTTTTCTCTGATTCCTGTCAGCATTTTGATCCCATTGGTGCTCCTTATTTATGTTTAAGAGATTTTAAGAGTTATGATTGATAAGTTTCTGCCTCAGCAGCACGCATCGGTACAGCAGGTGCATTCAGGTATTGAGGTACGGCTACATCAGGTAGGTACCGGTACTGGGTACAGGTACGTGTACGGTAGTTAGGTACGTGCTATCGTACCCATGTACCCTACCCATGTTCAATGTGCCAAATGCAAAGTTGTTCCGAAATGCGGTTGTGTAATGTTGCGTACGCATGTGCCGTACCCATTTTCAATGTATAAAAATGTACAACATGTGTTTCGAAAACATTGGAAAAGGATGGAAAAGGTACTTTTCATGGGTACGATAGCACGCACATAGCGTACCAGAACCTGTACCTTCACACCGTACCCGTGGACCGTACCCGTAAACAGTACACGTAGCTATCGTGTCGTGCCCCATACATGTACCTAACTACCGTACCTGTACTGTCCTTCCTTTCGCCCCTATATAATGTCAAGATACATGGCGTCAAGATAGAGCACAACTCTTCAAGATAATCAATGTGCTCCTGACTCTGGGGTTGTGTTCTGCACATTATCTTGTCTTAACGTGTCTAGCCTAGCTACTTGAACGTTCCCCAAGAGTCCTGATGTTTCAGCACTTTCGAGCAAGAAATGCTTCGAATGCGTTACATCTCTCGCTTGAAAGCTTGTTTAGGAATCTTGAGAACAAAGCTTCTTGTGCCGTTTCAATTTTGATGGAAAATGCGTGTTGATATTGCAATTAAATACATTATATATCATTATATATATATATACATTGTATGCAAATAGATTGTAAAGCTCCTCACATCGGCGATAGTAAAGGGTTTTTTGTGATGTTCACATTTTTATTGTTCTTGTTTTTGTTAGTGTTTTTGTTTTGTTTGTTATTGTTTTGTTTTTTTTGCATTTTTGTTTGTTGTTGTGTGTCGTTGCTGGAGAGGCACACATTCCCAATCTCTGTGCTCGTCCCCAATCTCGGGCGTGATCGGCGAATACATGAATCATAATTATACGTGTGCGTATGTGTCTATAATATAGATATTATGATATTATATAATACATTATAATAAAAATAGACAAAACATACACAGGCGATCATTTGCATTCAACATGCTCAAGTTGTTTCAAGTTGCCATTCAACTCTTCCCTTTGCCCTTAACATCCCTTAACTAGCCCGTACCGGCAGTCAACCACAGCATTTAAACTTGCGCAGGAAGTGCTGGCCTGGTTCAACGACATTTTGGGCATCACTCTTAGCAACCACGTACTACTTCACCACTTCAGCATTGACGGAATTCAGTGGGGATTGGTCAATGTCGACGCAACTTCAGGATTTTCAGCATTGAAAGCAACTGGAAATAATTTTTGATAGGTTTGCAGTCTATATTTTTTAGTCCGGTGATAAAAGATATCAAGGAGATAGAAACGTTATCCAGTTTTGCCTTTGCAGCATGTCGGAGAAAAAGAAGAATGAGAATCACATAACTTCGCAAACAGTTTTGATATGTTGTTCATTGTTTTTCTTGCTCAGTTCTTGCTGTCCCAAATTCAGCTACCTTAAAACAACATGCAATAGTGCCAGCGCACCTGATCATTTTGATCATCCTGATTTGCTTGTGCGGATTTGTGCGAGCATATGTTTGTCACATTACCTGGGTAAAGCAAGGAAAATCGGAAAGAGCTCTTTCACATATGGAGCAAGCAAGACTAAGGAATCAGAAAACTTTTTGGTAGGTATGCCATCATTCACCTCAAGTGCTTGTATTGCGCAGCATTTTTGGAAGTTGGGCAGCTCTTGAGATTTTGCAATGGCTGAGGAACTTCAGTCAGGAGCAAACTTTGAAGTCTGAAGAATCCGTTGCCAACATGGCCTATGTGATGAGTTTGTCATCGCATAGCAATGAATCGGTCATCTGAGAGATGCGGTGGTTTGCCACAGTTCTGTGCTGCTGAGCTACTGACAAAAGGCGTTGCTGGCTTCAAGTTTGCCAACTAACATGTTGTGATGAGGGTTGCAGGAATACCTCAGTTACATTCAAGTACCGCACGTGATCCACATGTGATCCACATACTGTCAGCATTTGTCAACATCTGTCAACATCTGTCCACCTCCAAGGAAGGGAAGAAATTACGCAGACCAAACCCATGCCCTTAGTATCCCTTGGTGGCCTTTGTGATCTCAGATGATCTCAGTGTGCCAACCCGGAATGCGCGCGAGATTTGGCTTCACCCAAAGGGCCTGTAGCCTGCTTGAACTCCAGGGCCTGAGCCCCCGATCCTCAAGGCAGGAATCTCAAGAAACCTCAAGAACATGTTCTGAAGATGTCTCAAGTATTCTCAAGTATTCTGAAGAATTGATTGCATATTCATGTATTTTGTCGACATCATCAGAACATTATCATATTTGTCATATGTATGCACAACTTCTGCAGACCCAGAGCGGCAGGAAATGAGTTACAGCAAAGGAGTACTGATCTACAACTTCAATGAGGTTTGTACCGGGCTGTGCTTGACTGCGACTACTGCTGTTCAGTACAACTCAGTCAAACTGCTAGCAAGTCACAACAGACATCCTGATGTCATCATGCTTCATGGCACTTGTATCGCTGGAAATGTGACTCTGTTTGGGCCAATGACCGGCAAGAGGATGCAACAGGGAAATATTAAAACGAAGCCCTTGCTGCCGCAGGACCGCTTTGGAGAAGATCTTCAACATGGTCAAAAGTTGCTGCCTTACATTTTGGCTTATATAGAGCGCTTATTACATTTTACTCTACAGTTTTACTAAGTTTTACTTTTCTACTGCTTATCTCCTGCTGTTTGACAGCATTTTGAAGTTGCTGAATGTGCACCACAGAATATCTCCCAACCTGCACTCGGGACATTTGTGGAACTTGGACCATGATGGACTGTATATGATTGCTCCTTTCAGGATTGTCGGAGGTCCAAAGATGAGTGTTTCTCACACCGTTCATAACTGGTGGGGTCCCCAAGCGACCAGACTGTGCCAATGCCATTCCATAGGATCTATACGATTCAAATCGGTTTAATTGCTCTTCGATGCTCTTGGATGATGTTTGCAGTTCAATGCAACAACCTGCAGTGATTTTCCCTGAGCGTAGGAAAACGCCTGCTACCGAAAAGGCCTGGGTTTTGATGTGCTGTGTGTGCGTGCGATAAAATACGATCACAGGTTTGACATGGTTTGACTGTGGTGCCCCTCGATGCCCTTTGCTTGAGCCATGCATAATCTGAATAACTTTAGTGACCATGAAATTCTTCTTAGACATGGGGAGATCCAGGCCGAGATTCCTGCCTTTGGGCTCGATAGGCACCCTGCAATCTCTGCTTTTGTGTGTGTGTGGGCAAACACATGCGCTTTCCGAGAACCACACGCCCAGTTGGTCCCATGACGTTTGATGGTGTTGAACACATAAGACATAAGGCACGTGTTGTTTGGGCACACTGGCGATATGCGAGATCCGTGACAGACTCAGACTCTGTGGGTGAAATAAAGAGCAACGCCGTACATTGAGGCTGCATTTTGGGCAGCCCTCTTGAGACGGTGGGTGTTCCTATGTCTTGTACATATTTGTACATGATTCGTTGATATTTGTGAGCATGCCGATAATACATGCTGTCCGGTCCCATGCTGTCCCCAAATGCAAGAGCTGAGGGGTTCAAGACATGTTGTGGAATGCTGTTTTTGTATTTTTTTCTTTGCAATGGTTTGCATGGACTCCATCCATAGTAGCCGGAGTACATCGAGAATTAGGGCATTCGTTATACAAAATGTTACAAATCCTGCTTTTCCAAGGCACACAAACTTGCAAAAGTCGGAGTTCACCACAGCGAGCCAGTACTTTCTCCAGGAATTCCGTTCATGATTGCGGTGACATAGTTTTACACTGTCATACACTGTCCAAGTTCGATGCTGACTATGTGCCTTTTCCCACATTGTGTCCAGAAAACATGATGTTGCTCGCAACGAAGGAGTGTAGTAACCTGCAGGATCCTGCAGGCATCAAGTTGCATTTGTAATGTGTGGATCTGTTACGCCATTCTGCAGGACCCTGCAAGCATAGCTGGCGTTGGCACCATCACTGCAGATGGCTACACGGAACCATTCTCAGCACTGACGGCTGCCAGTATGGCTTGAGCGCATGTATGTAGCATACAAGATGCGCTCCTATGGTGCAGGCTGATTGTGATAATTGCAGCAACTTTGAGTCCACCAGTCTACCATGGAAATCCATGGAAATCCATGGGTCATTCATGATTTTGCGGCTGCTTAGGTAGGAACCCAGGCTTTGGGATCAGCTGGCAATAAGCCCAACCACTTTGCAACTCAGCAAAAGCTAGAGCATGGAAGGTTTTGGGTGTAATATCTTGGCTTAGTACCCATGTGTGGTGCTGAGGTGGCCAAAATGAGAGCCGGTTGGGGAGACATGCGACAATCTCACGTCTTGGCTTCAGAGTGTTGCAGAGAATGGGTGTGCGTGTCTCTGTCTGTTGTGTGTGTGTGTGTCTCAGATGCGTCTAGAGATGGCTTGAAAGATCTTGAAAGTATATTGTAGCGTCTCAATTCAGCACCATTTCAGCATGTGAGACATCATGTGAGAGGAAGACTTCGAAGTTTCTAGGAAAGGACAAGGCTTTCAGACCCAGAGAATCCAGAGCTGGCTCTAAATTTAATAGGTCAACCACACCACTATACTGGCTATCAGGACCAGGATCATGACTTCCATTCTGATCCAGGCATTTCCTGTCCTGTCACACACAGAGTTTTCTCATGCATGTAGCACATGCTTGCCATCCCGAACTGCACAGTAGGTTCTACATGATCATGTCAAGCGCATACTGAAGTGTTCAACGTGTGTTTTTTTTGTTCGGCTGCTTTGAAACACCTGGGCCTGATGCAAATATGAACTTGGCAGATGTTTGCAGGGTGTTTGAACAGCTCAGGCTTTCTGCAAAGACGCAATTTCTGCTCTGATTTGTTCATGCTAAGACTCTTCCAGCCGATAAAGCCAATTTGTAAGGCTCTTCCACCAAACGAGCGTTTCCTGTCGGAGACAAAGAAGGCCTTTGCTCAACCAGGCAAGACACGGCCAGAGGCTTCCACGCTTAAAGGATTTGATGCGAGCCTCGCTTTGGCGCAAAGTTGCTCAGTCTAAATGTTTCAATCATGTCAAAAATTGTTTCATCAAACGTGGGTTTGGGGTGGTACATATCATTTTGCAAGGTACATATAGAAAGGAGAGGAGAAAGGAAGGAAGGCAACTAACCAATGTCTTTGGGGTAAATGCTCCGCCCTCCCCCTCTCCTTGTATGACTCATTTTGACTCTCCATCATTTTGAAATATCTTGCAGAATCTTGCATATACATTGCATATACAATATTACCCCGGTGACCTTGAGAGCCGCCAAGGTTATGTCAGTGCTGTCATCTGCTGTCCATGTTGGATCAAAAGCATGTACAATATTATACAATCATATGCAGTATGACTGTATGACAGTGACAAGCAAGGTTGAGACTTGAGACTGTTTGATGATCTTGTGATAGCCATTGATAGCCTGCATTCCAATTTGGTAACAACCGCTCATGGGCATAGTATCACAGGCGCTGGGTGTGCTTTGCTCATTTGTGCTTTTTCAAGCATGCAGGTGGCGGATTGCAATTTGAGCGTATCCCAAGGCCCAGAATTATATTTTCCGCATTTGTGAATCGAATCTAGGTAAGTAGACAGATAGGTAGATAGATAGATGGGTAGATGGAGGCACTGGCAACTTTCGCGCATGTCCAAAACAAAAGTCTTAAGTGCAAACCGATTTCTCTGTCTCGCGACTCGCGAGGCACTATGAAGACTTTACGCGCCACTATGATGCTGTCAAAGTCACAAGGTGCCCTTGGTACCTAGCATTTGCCATGAAGATTTGTTTGGCTCCTGATCAGGCAATGTTGGCTGGCTCACGATATCATTTGCCGAAGGTTGTTGGAGACATGGCTCCCGATGATGCGAAACACCTAGAGAGACCATAAGGATGATGCTGATGACGACAATGATATTGAAAGATGCTACTGTTCTGTTAAAGAGGTGAGTGGCCCATTTTGGTTTGGTGCTGGCGGTGCAGCTGATGATAACAAAGACAACAGCAATCACGCTGATGGCCACGATGATGGTGATGAAGGGTTTCAAAGCCGGAGCCTGGAGATCACACTGACAATGTCAGTGATGATGATGATGATGATGATGATGATGATGATGATGGATTGATGGATTGATGGAGTGATGATTCATGGTTCATGGTTCATAATTCATGATCAGGATTCATGATTCATGATTCATGATCGTGATCATCATCATGATTCATGATGAAGCGGATGCAGATGCGCATGCGGATGTGGCTGCTCGTGGTGGCGGTGCTGGCGATGGTGGTGGGCGGCGGTGGTCGTGGTGGTCGTGGTAGTGGTAGTGGTAGTCGTAGTCGTAGTCATAGTGGTAGTGGTAGTGGTAGTGGCGTCGTTGACGGTGATGACTTCTGTGCTGCGCGATGAAGGCGGCGATGGTAATACAATAGTAGGGGCGGCATGATCTGACACGTCTCTTGATGTTTGCAGTGCTTGTGATCATGGTCATGTGGCGATGAAGCTTCAAAGTGCCTTTCAGCGTTGCAACCTGCACATGTCAAAGATGCAAGATGCATCTACGATGTATTGCCAAAAGTTTCTCCAATAGGAATTAAATGAATGTTGAGGGACTCTCGGAGCAAGTAAGCACAGACAGAACAGATTGCAAGAGACTCCCAACACTGCAATGTTTGCTCGACTTGTATCTTTTATCTTTCTATGATTTTCTACAGTACGCATCAGTACGCATGATTCTACTTTTGTGATCCCCCTTGCTTGATTGTCCACCAAATGCCACTCATTGGGTGTTACAAAATGCCTCCTCACAGTACCTTCTCATAAACGCCAAAAAAAATAAAATGAAAATAGATTGGGGTATTTTTTCTACGGCCAGGCTTTTTATAAAAATCCGGCCGTCATGTATGGATGATAGATTTTACAGATGGCATTAATGTGCATATATTCTTGAAGGGGGGTTCTGGCATCAAGACATTTTATATTTTTTATAGTGGTGTTTGTTGCAAGTCCCAAATATGAACCCTAGCATTTCATAAATACAAAAGACGCCACACAAATGTAGTTTGGACGTGTTGGCATTTCATAAAACCCCCCCAATGCATTTTATAATGCCAAAATGTGGTTTTCCTAGAGTAACTCACTTTATCAACATCTAAAAACGCATATTATTTATGAAATGCGCGGGTAGAGGTGGGTACCATCAAGGCAAGGGGGATCTTTTGTGTTTTCCTGTTCCGTTTGTTCAGGAGCACTGGATTGTATCGCGGAGGCAATCTTCGAAGCCTGGAGCCAAGTTTTGCTGCGCAGTCTTGGACTGGACACAGCTGTGACGGATCCTACTGAGGTGCAGCATCCTTGATGGTGCAATGAGAAGCGTTCAAAGAGGTGAAAGATGTCAAGTTTCATATTGAAGAGGGAAATTGTAATGATATTATATAATATATATTATATATTAGTTATATGTTTTTAATCTCCAGATTTCATGTACAACTACTTTCAGGCAGGTATCCGTCCTGACACAGAAAAGCCAAGGAAGCACCTTAAGGATCTTTACATAGTGGTAGCATCGCCGCTTGTTTGTCCATCAGTAGCATGGTACAAGGACAATGAACAGTACTGTTCACCTGATATCCAACTTATATATTCAGGAGCAAATTCGTGCTTTTGACAGTGAGGTTTCACACTTCTCTAACCTTTCTGTCTTTGTCAGAGTTTCACTCTGGTGTAATGCAGTCTCACCGACTTAAGTTCCAACGTCTCAATTGGATGGTTTCGACATGTTGTTGACTCTTTTGTCTCTTTGACACGTCGTTGTGTTGACTCTGTGCCCTATGACTGCATTGCAGCATCGTTAGCACAAGATTGTGATTGCACCTGTACAAAACTTGTATCCATGTGCATACAGCCTTCTGTCCACACAATCAATGGATCCGCCGTAGCAAGGCAAAAAGTCGCTTGCCTTCAACAACATCATCCTTGTCTTGGAAATGTTCTTGCTACTTCAATTGGTTCAAGATGTTTGTGGGTCATGCAATTGCAATCATTCCCTGAGCGATCTAACTCAGCTTGGCGCTTCATGTACTTAGTGCTTTGTGGGCTGTGCAGATGCATGTGTAAAAATCATGTGGCATCTTGTGGCAATGTTATGAACATGTGTTCATGTATCAGATGAGAGGAGAAAAAAGGACATGCAGACTAGCCTGCACTTCTGCTGTCTAAGTCTCAAGTCTACGGACTGTGACCAAATTCAATTCCTTCGACTGTGGCAGCACTGTGGCCGTGGCAGCATGACAGACTCCGAGTACTCATTCTCCTTGACAACTTTTGCCCCGTCCGGCAAACTCTTGCAGATTGAGTATGCCCTCAATCGTGTTGCAGAAGGTCGTCCTGCACTTGGCATCAAAGCAAAGAACGGCGTTGTGCTAGCCACAGAAAAGAAGGTTACAAGCCCACTCGTTGATGAGAAGACCTTGTCAAAGGTCGAGAACCTCTCTGAGAGTGTGGGGATGGTCTATGCAGGAATGCCAGCCGACTACAGAGTGTTGCTTCGCAGAGGTCGCAAGGTGGCCCAACAATACTACACTACGTACCGTGAGCTCATTCCGGTTTCCCAGATTGTTCGTGAAGAGGCTGCCATCATGCAAGAGTTCACACAGTCCGGTGGAGTGCGACCCTTTGGCGTTTCTTTGATGATTGCAGGCTTCGATGACAGTGGCCCCCAGCTCTTCCAGGTGGATCCATCAGGCACATACTTTGGATGGAAAGCCTCAGCAATCGGGAAGAATCATGTGAATGCAAAGTCCTTTTTGGAGAAGCGATACAGTGAAGACATTGAGCTTGAAGATGCAATCCACACAGCAATTCTAACATTGAAGGAGGGCTTTGAGGAAGCAATCACTGCTGACAACATCGAGATCGGCATTGTTGGAGCGGATAGGAAGTTCCGGGTCTTGACACCTGCTGAGGTGCAAGATTACCTTGGAGAGGTGGAGTAGACAGGATCCCGGAGTGATTCGATGTGTGCAGTGCGGTGTCTAGTTTCAGACAGGATTTAGGCATGTCGTGAACACAGCAGGAGTGGCATTTGTGGCATATGAAGGCTTTGCGCACCATATTGAGATATCTTGAGAGGCAAGGATAGAAACGAATAGAAACCACTGAAAATGACGCGGCCTCAAGCCTTCTCAGGGAAAAAAACGCTTCGCCAGTTCGCTGCTCTCAGTGTCAACTAATTCAAGCAGCCCCTAGGTTCGGCATGAGCCCAGGTGCATTGCTTTGCAAGAACTGATAATTTATAAGGTCCCAAACGAAGAGAAAGGCAATTTGCTCGGCCTGCTTGTATCAGATCTGGCACCTGTCTAGACGTCCAACGGTTCAAGTCCCGTTCAATGGCCCAAGTTCTGCAAGGGGTGGGTACTTGAAAAGCAAGTTTTAGTTTTAGCGTTGTGGGAGTGACCTTTCTCATCCTCACCCCGCCTGTAGCAGATGCTCTACAAAAATTGGTCCACTCACCATAGGCAGTTCTTATCATGTCCATTCTGTTCAGGTTTGATTTTCAGCAATAGCTCAAGGGCTTGATTGCTGCGTATCGCCATGGCTTGACTGGCGAGTGATCCTCAGACCCTGATGCAATCAGCTTCAAGCCAGCACATATGAGCTTTGTTTTCTGTCCTGGGCAACCAAATGCTCAAAACTGGAAATCATATTGCACAAAGAGGAGAATTCAGAAGACGCTAGGTAGCTCATGACACGCCACAGAGTGAGCTAGGGCAGGAGGGTGTAGTGGCAACTTGGGGCACTTGCACTAGACACCATATACACCATGCCATGAGTGCCATGCGCCACGATGGAAACAGGTTTGTTTCTAAATCATTTGAGCATATCGGAGCAAGGCTTGTTTGCTCCACATCAATCCACTGAGCACGTTGAAACCTGGGGCAGTCATCGAATCAAAGCGCAACTGGCAAACCGAAGGCATCCAAAGGCATGATAAAGATGTTGCTGGAACATGCTGGAACACATTAGACCATGTTAGACCATATTAGACCCTCATTCCCCAGAACACAGCTTGTCTTTCCCAGGTATCAAATGCTTTATCTTTGCTGCGTGGCGCCACCATTTCGAAGGTGCACTTTGAGCCAGCTGTTGTACAACTGATCAATATGTTGAGTCAACATCTAGTGATGAAGGAAACCAGACAGCGTAAGTGTGGATTTCAAGACACGACGTGAGAAAGAGCAAAGATATAGAACGAACCTTGTACGTTTATATAATATATTTATATATATATATATAGTAATATATATATATATATAATTTTGTGAAATCCCCTTGGGAGCATTGATTGGAATCCTCAGGCATGTGACATCCAGATGTGTGTCCTGCGTGGCCTGGCTCAAATCAGGCCTAAGCCATAACTTGCTACGTTTGCAGGTGAAAAGGTGTGCGTCCGAAGCCATCTCGCCGTGATTGTGCTTCCACAGTGGCACCGGAGCCTGAGTTTTGCACCCAGGTCTTCGCGCTGTGCAACCTCCGCTTCGATTTGCTTACTTCCTTTTTCATCCTATCCCTAAGAGTTTGAGTTGGTTGATTGCGCTGACCACCTCACAGCGGTCTCTGTGGGGAAGGGTGAGCTCCTGTTGGAATTTGACTTCATTACTGGCTAAGTCATTGTGGAGTTGGAGACCAACCCAAATCTTGGTTCCTGCGGTGCCAAGTGTGTTTGCTGGCAACTAGGCCAGCCTTTTTGCAAAGGGGCTGACGAGCACTGCCTTTTGGACTTGGTTCGCTGGCAACTAGGCCAGCCCCTTCTGCGAAGGTGTTGAACGAGCCCTACAAGCCTTTGAGTTTTTTCCCTGTTTGGGAGCCTTTTGCGTTTTTTTAACGCCATTTTGGCCATGGCTGAAGATGAGAAGGGAACATCTAGCTGGTACAAGGTGCCGACTTGGAATGGAAACCCTCAGGAGCAGTGGAGTTTCAAGCGTGAGATGGGCTGGTGGATTGCAAGTTTAGATCCTGAAGCATGCCGAAAGTTCAACGTGGCTGCAAGGTGGACTTTGCGTCAGGTTGGAGCGGTTAGAGCCAGATGTGACGAATTTGATCCTGACGAACTTGCAGGAGCCGCTGAAGTTGTTTCCAACGACCCTCAAACAGGTGAGAAACGAGTCCTCAAAGAAGCCGATCCGTTTGCAGGGATCAAGACGCTGCTCAAGGCGTTAGAAGAAAGCATGGGCAGAACAGAACTTGACAGGAAGGGAGAACTCAGAAAGCAGTTTTATCAGGAGATTCGCAGAAACCCTGGAGAGCGCATTTCTTCCTTCTGCACAAGGTTACCGACCCTTGACGGCCGAGATGAAGCGTGAAGGCATCAACTTGCCTTCAGGTGAGCTTGGTTGGTTTTTGAGGGACAGGCTTGGACTTGATGCCATCAGGTCCCAGCTCCTTGAAACTGCACTTGCTGGCCGTGATGGTTACGATGATGTGGAAGCCGAAGCTTTGCGTTTGTCTAGGCATATCCACACCTCTGACCCCTTGCACAAGAAGCAGTTCGATAGACCTCCTTTGCTGCAGCGTTTTTGATGCGTGGTGCTTCAATGTCTTCAAGAGTGGCTGATGCTGTTGGAAGACTTGCTGAAGCTGATCAAGAGGATGTTGGAATTCCAGAGATGTCCGAAGCTTCACGAAAGAGGCCTCCTGATGTTCAAGTTGAAGAACTACAAGACAATCAGCCTGCGTTTGAAGCAAGACCCCGACCTGGTCCTGCCTGATGCCTTGCTGACATCAGTGTTAAACCAAGGTGAACATCCGCTGAAGCTTCTCCAAGAACAAGCCGAACGTGAAAAACAATCTGATCATGCGGTTCATGACAATGGCACTTGGCATGGAATTTGAAATTTGGCCATTGCCTTCAAGATCTGAATGGAATGCCCGGCGTCACCATGGACTTTTGTGGCCCCGAGGCAGTCATGAAGTTGATGCGGTGCAAACTGCGAGAAAGGAGTACAAGTGGAAGGACATTCCAAAAGCTGACCGTCCTGCTTTTCATGCTGCAGCCAAAGCCGGATGGCAAGTTTGGGTGGACAATGGAGCAGTGGAAGTTCTATCCAAAGCTCAAGCTGATGAAGTTCGAGCGCGTTTGAAGTCCACTGGCAAGCAGTCATGCTTGTTGACTCCAAGGTTTGTGTACACCGACAAACATGATGGCTTGCGCACTCCTTCAAAGCCCCTTCCGCTGAAGGCGAACGCGCGATTGGTCGTTCCAGGCTTCCAGGACATCACAGCCTATCTGGTTCGAAGAGATGCTCCAACTGGAAGCAGGACCTCCCACCACTTTCTCCTCATGTACACGGCCAGCAAGCGTTGGTTGCTTTTCAGTGCAGATGTAAAGAGTGCTTTCTTGAAGGGTGAAAATTTTGGTCCTGACGAAAGAGAGCTTTATGTGAGCCAGATCCGAGTATCCTCTCCTGATGAACCTCTTCTTCCTCTTGGCGAAGGTGGACTTGCAAAAGCCAAGAAAGGCATATTTGGTTTGGCAGACTCACCTCGACGGTGGTATCTACGTTTGAACAAGTCAGTGACCAAGCTTGGATGGGTTCGATCTGAGCTGGATGCTGCGCTATGGTTTCTGTGGAGTGCTGATGGTACAACTTTGGATGGCTGGTATGCTGATTTCCCATGTTGACGATTTGTTGATGGGTGGAAATGCAAGATCCCATGAATCGTTGCTGGAGCTTGGGCGAGAGCTAGGTTTTGGATCGCTGGAATCTGGCTCCTTCACCTATTGTGGCAAAAAGATCAAGCAGCTTGCCGACTTTTCCATCAAGGTGAGCATGGTGGAGTATCATGAGAACCTGAAGCAGATCCCTATGACTGGCGATCGCAAGAAGCAGCTTGATCAACCGAACACCGTCAGCTCCAAGGACTGCTTGGGAGCTTGCAATGGTTAGTTTCCCAACTGAGGTTTGATCAAGGGTTTCCGTTGTCAACACTCCAGTCTGAAAAGCCTGTTGCTGCTACGATGTTGAAAGCAAACAGTCTGGTTAAGAAGGTAAAAGCAAGTTCTAAGTTTTCCCTGAACTTCAAGCCTATGGACCTGGACAAGTGTGGCCTGGTCACTGTTTCCGATGCGGCATTGGGCAACGTTTCTCCAGATGGCAGCATTGGGGAAGATGTTTTTTCTCGAGTGCATAGCCAGGCGGCTTATGCCATTCTGATTGCGGATGAGAACATGCTGGCGGGCAAGGAGGGCAACTTTTGCTTGATTGACTCGCGGAGGCATAGGCTGGCGAGAGTGTGTCGCTCGACGTTTGCGGCAGAGCTCATGTCTGCGGAGGAAGCCTTGGACTGTGGGGAATTTTGTAGAGGGATGTTTGCTGAGACGCGTGGCTACAGCGTGGATAGGCCCAATGTGGAGGCCAGCAACAATGCGATCCCAATGATTCTGGTGGTGGACGCAAAGGACGTGTTTGATAAAAGCACGAGTGACACGCCAAGCTATGGAAGCCAAAAGAGCCTTGCGTTTACGATTTCCTGGATCAGATCTCAGCTGCGCCGACCCAATGTGGAAATCAAATGGACGGCAACCCAGAACATGCTCATCGACTGCGGCACGAAGGAGATGGATGGTGAATATCTATAATATCTGAGAAGTGTCTTAGAGACCGGTAGATGGTGTTTCAAGTACAGCCCGGCAAGGAGCAAAACCTTTGAAATCTGTAAAGAATGCATGTGCTCCTGAGCCGACAGTACAGGCAGGTCAGAAACTAGAACTAGACAGTTCTGATCCAATGTTTGGACACCTGCTCACTTTGAGCGATCAACCTGGATGGCATTCATTTGCTGATTTTGGAGTTCATGTTGCCAAGAATGCACGGTCATTTAGGTCCCCAAAGCCACGTTTCGATGTTGTACAGTTTCCGCGGAGATCGACATATGGTAGGCTCATGGATCATGAAGGCCGAGCTGAATGGAAGCTCCTTGAGGACAAAGTCAAGGTAGCTGATTTGAAGAATTCGCAAGCTTTAATTGGCAACACAGCAGGTGTCCTCATCACATGCTTTTTGCCAGATTCCAATCAACAAAGAAATGATACCAGCTCTGAAATCCCCTTGTGAGCATTGATTGGAATCCTCAGGCATGTGACATCCAGATGTGTGTCCTGCGTGGCCTGGCTCAAATCAGACCTAAGCCATAACTTGCTACGTTTGCAGGTGAAAAGTTGCGCGTCCGAAGCCATCTCGCCGTGGTTGTGCTTTGGCAATACATATATCTTGTAAATCTTGTAATAGAATAATACTAGATGCTGGTTCTCACAAACTTAAAATCCACCTTTCCGCTACACTCTCGTGAGGTTCGCTGGGGTCCTGTCTACGCTGATGTTCGCTGCATAGCGAGGATTCGCATCAATCGCTCCTCAGCGCAAGATTAAATATGATCAGATGTGATTGAAACCGATCAAACATTAGTAATTATTGGACTCTCCTACAGTCTACTAAATTATATAAAGTATGATAAAGTTATGTGAAGCTTCAGCTATGCCCAGTCACGAGGAGAATGAGACCCTTGAAAATCCGCTTGTGTCATGCTTCAGGAAACACGGGAGTGAAAGCTGTGAAGATGAGCCCTCCGAAGACAGAGTGGCAGGTCCACATTGAATGGTTTGATCTTTGTTTTTGCAAATTGTCAGTGTTTGTCGATGTTTATAAAGATTTAGCTGATCTTGATTTCTGATTTGCAAGTTGAAGTTATTCTCAAGTGATCACATTCACCTGGCATCGCTTTCCATAGACAAACGCAAGGCCGCAGCTGAAAAGGAGTTCCTCCAGATGCGCGCCCGAGTGCCCAAAGATGAGCCGCTTGGATCCGCTTGGTACTCTGTGTGAGCTCTGTCTGAACAACTCCCGGTACTCTCTGTATGAGTCCCTTTGAGATGCATGTTTATCCTGTTGGTCGCCTCAAACACCGCAATGTACTGTATCACATGGTTGCTCACATGAGCACGGATTCGAAGTAATACTGACTGTGGACGTTTTGCTCCTATATGTGCTCGTATGCATGTGTACATGTATAATCTATAATCTATATATATAAACAGACATACACCTTCAGGAAAATGAGAGATACACCAAGGCAGAGGCAAGCAAGATATGCAAGCTGCATTGAGACGCATTTTCTCTAGTAATCCAAAGTGCAAAGCTTTGGGAGTAGAAATCGTAAACCAGTGTTAACCAAAAGTGCTGGATTCTGCCGCTTTATTTCTGATTTTCCATGCCATTCCTTGCCAAAGGTGAATCCGTACAGATGGCAACTATCTTGCATGAAACTGCAGAGATACTTGCGACCCATGTCACAGGGAGCCGTGTTGTCGTCAAAGGGGAATACGACGGAACACACGTAATATCAGGCCAACATCTGATGCCACATACGCATGTACATTTTACATGAACTGTACGTGTGACGTGTATGGATGGATGGATGCATGCATGCATGGATGCATGGATGGATGGATGGACGGATGGACAGATTGATTGGTAAATAGATAGATGTGGGTTTATGCAAGCACAGGGGCATCACGCAATACACGTTAAAATATATGCAATGCAACGCAACGCAATGCAATGATATGGTATGTATTAATGTGATGTTATTTGATGTGATGTAATGTAATGACCCCCGTGGGGTGCTCCAAGATAAAATCATAGGGCTTGAGCTCCCGATATTTCTGATGTTTTTTTCATGTGTTTTTTGGTGGGTTGGACCCGAAGGTTCTATTTTCTGGGGAGGCCTTTTGATCAGGATCTCAACAGGTTCTGCACTTGGATGGGAAATAGGTTGGGACCTGCTAATTTTATTTTTTGCCTGTGTCCGTTGCAATAATTTTAGGAAATAATGTGCTATGTATAAGTTTGAATAGAAATGGAGAGAGAGAGTGAGAGAGAGAGAGAGAGAGATTTTTATTTAAAAAAAAGAGTCTGGCTTGCTATGTCCTCAACCAACGTCAAAAATCTAGGTTTCAAGAATACTCCCGAAAACTCACATTTACGTGTTGGGGCCATAGACTTAGACAACCAAATGTCAAGAAATTCAAACCCCGATCGGATGTCGTAATTCAAGTTAAGTAAAGGTTAGTTGACAGCTAAACACGCAGCATGAAGTACAATCATGGATTTGCCGGGCAAAATTGTAGTTCTGCAATCAAGCCCTTTCAGCTAACTTGAACCAGGCCTTAGTCCAAGGGTTGGGCACCTGCAAAAACATAGTCGAATATTTACCAAAAAAGGCATTTATACTTATATCATACATCTATGTACATCTTTGAATGTATTTCCATAAAACTATAGTCACACACACATGTGTATATATAATATATATATACATATATACACATACAACAAGTAGGTAGTAGGACCTTGGGGGCCTGTTAATTTTATTTTTGACCATCCTTGGTAAGAACTTGGAGGCATGTTGATTTTATTCCCCAGATAGCGAAGCTATTAGGGTTAGAAGAAACTTAGGCAGGCAAAGGTCGAAAAAATCAAAATATTTAATTTGTCATTTGTCGTTTTTGTTGTCATTTTTTTGTAATTTCAGTTTTGTCTTTCATTTTTTTTGTCATTTTTTGTCATGTCAATTTTGTCTGTCATTTTGATTGTCATTTTTGTCATTTTTGTCTTTGAATTTGAGTTTTGGTCTGCCGTTTTATTTGTATTTTTTGTAATTTTTGCAGGTTGCAAAAATTGCATTTTTCTCGAAACGTTGTCCTTTTCCAATTTTTCTGACAGAAATTGCATCAAAAAATGACCCAAAAAAAACGACAATTTTGCAGGTTGCAAAAATTGCATTTTTCCCGAAGCACTGCCATATTTTTGTCATTTTTATGTCATTTTTCAAATAATTTGATACTTTTCAATATTTTTGAAAAACCGCGCCAAAATGACACAAAAATGACAAGAATTCCACCACATGACCCCAAAAGAAAAGACAAAAAAATGACAATTTTGCAGGTTGCAATCAAGTGATTTTTCTCCAAGTATTGTCATTTTTGTCATTTTTCCGCAATTTTTCGAATAATTTCTGATGTTTTGCATATGTTTGAGCAAATTGCACCGAAATGACAGAAAAATGACAATGCCTCGAAAATGCCATTTTGGCAACCTGCAAAATTGCAAGTTTTTTTGCATTTTTTGGTCATTTTTCCGCTATTTTCCGAATAATTTTTGCTATGCTTGCACATGTTTGAGAAACTTGCACCGAAATGACAGAAAAAAGTGACAATGCCTCGAGAAAAATGACATAATTTTTGCAACCTGCAAACTTGCCATATGTTTGTCATGTTTTGTCATTTGGTGGAAATTTTGTATATTTTGTTATTTTTTGGTGTAATTTTCTACAAAATATAGAAAATATCAAAAAAATGTTCGATAAATGACAAAAAATGACGACAAAATGACAGGCAAAAAATGACAGAGCAAAACTGACATGACAAAAAAAATGGCAGGTTAAAACTGAAATGTCAAAAAAATGACACAAAAGAATGACAGGCAAAACTGACATGGCAAAAAATGACCAAAAAATGAAAAAATGACAGGCAAAACTGACATGACCAAAAAAAATGGCAAAAGAAACGGCAAAAAAAATACAAAATAAATATTTGAACCATCTCCAGGGTATGGCTGAGAGCTTCTTCTAATATTAGGGTTCTTACTTCAATTATATAGGAGGAGTTGCATGTCGGCGTTTTGGAGCGGGCATGTTGGTGCCGCTGCAGGGTGCTGCTTGCTGCTGTCAGAGAGGTGTGTGTGTGTCTGTGCTTTGGAGCGGGCTTGCTGGCGCCGCTGCAGGATGCCGCTGCAGGGTGCTGCTGTCAGAGCGGTGTGTGCGCCTTGAAACGGGCATGCTGATGCAGCTGCAGCGTGCCGTTGCAGGGTGCTGCTTCATGGGTGCGGTTAGACTGGAGCTGGCCTATGCTGCAGGGTGCCGCTGCAGGTGCTGCTTGCGGGTGCTGCTGTCACAGTGGTGTGCGCTTTGGAGCGGGCATGCTGGTGCCACTGCAGTTGAGCGTGCGGCGTGCGCTTTCGAGCTGCGCTTTGGAGCGGGCATGCTGGCCGCAGGGTGCCACTGCAAGGTGCTGCTTGAGGGTGCTGGTGTCAGAGGGGGGGGTGTGGGTGTGTGTGTGGCTGTGTGGCTGTGTGGCTGTGTGGCTGTGTGGCTGTGTGGCTGTGTGGCTGTGTGGCTGTGTG